>Ga0126342_10003821_pt1 | contig 25257 bp, 17 predicted proteins | sample Cyp1metagenome_FD_92528 | JGI IMG/M metagenome (GOLD analysis project Ga0126342, IMG submission 92528) | Coral microbial communities from Lord Howe Island, Old Settlement Bay, Australia - Cyphastrea 1 metagenome | ecosystem: Host-associated > Invertebrates > Cnidaria > Coral ... | reverse complement strand
GACACATGGAACGGTATGCAACCAAAGCAGGGTGTACTAACCGCTCAACGATTAGCCAGCCCCGCTGCACCGCTGAACTGGGAGGAGTTGAGCCCGCAGCTGTTCCAAACCACCAACCAGCTCATTATATCTATTCATCTACCTGTCTATCTGTCTATCCATTCATACATTCATGCATCTATGCCCAAAAAAACACCAAAAAAAAACATATGTGTTTAAGCCATACAAACCATAAAGCAAATAGAAACCATTATATGGGTTTGTCTGAAAATAGTGTACCCCATTTACCCAATGGTTAATGATCATTATCCCTATTAAATGGCTATAATTTGGGAATATACCCTATTTTTCAGTTATATACCATAATTGGGAATGTAACTATGGTTTATGGTACTTATAACTATAGTTAATTAATTTTTGGTTTATAAACCAACTTATAACTGGGGGGCCCCACATTGTACCATCCAGTAAATTCACAGTTTCCATCTGCCAAGTTTCCTCGCGGTCCTTGTGGACCCTTGGGTCCCATGGGTCCCGGCGGCCCGTGCGGCCCCTGATTTCCCGGCGGCCCCGCGGGACCGCGCTTCACGCCACCAGGCGGACCCTTGGGGCCGATGGGGCCTGGAGGCCCGGTGTAGCCTGGCAGCTGGGAACGTGCTACCAATGCTACCATGACACCATTGGGTTTCTTGATTCTTGATGATTATTTTGTTGTTATACGTGATGTTATATATGGTTGTTATATGGTTGTTATCATTTATTAGCATTGTTATGATCACATTTTTCTGATTATGATTATGATGATGGTCAAGAAGAACATGAAAATAAACATAATCATGGAGCTATGAAACTGAAATGGCAAAACATAGACATGATCATCCGCATAACTATAATATGTCAGGAAAGTCTAAGTAGCTCCAACTGGCTCACCATTTCATAGGGAATACGGATTCCTATAGAACCTTAGGTTCCTCCTAACCATCATACAGATCATTCAAATGAAACGCCAAACAAAAATAAACAACATATATGAAAACTATGAACCATGTAACATCTACTACAAATCTGATTATTGTAAAGACTATTCAGAAGGTTATCTATTAATTGTTAAAATGACAATGATGGATCATCACTGATTCCTAATGATTCTTCATTGATCCACCAGCCGGCCGTGTCGCAGCAAGCCTTGAGGTCCTGCTGGACCCTTGGGTCCAGTGGGACCGCGATAGAGTCTGAGGTCCTGCGCACGGAGGCGACGCTTAAGGCGAGGCTTTTTTGGAACTTCACTGGAGATGTTGCCACCACCATTACCATCAATACCTGGTAGATATGTATAATTGTATATATATATATATAATTATATACTCACTTATCATATATTCATATCATATATGCATATAGGTATAGAAGTATGATCATCTTGAATGGCGATGTTGATATGATTGACACGGGAAAATCCCTCGATTGATGATATATAATTTGTATAATTTAATTATTGTCGATTTCCAATATGTGGAACCATCGCAATCTGTCCAGTATTGTCTTACCAAGCAATGTTCCACTGATTGATGATTTCTCATGATACTTTCATAGAATTGGATGATAGGAAAATTTACAGGAAAGCCCTCTATTTGATGGTAAAAACCATGGTTTCCTGTAGATTTTCCCTTAAACCGATCCAGTGATACTTCTCCAATCATACATCAATGCGGATTCTTAATCCCCACTTAGGATTTCCCAAGGGATTCAGAGGGTAGACTCCAGAATGTATGACGCAGTCGGGACTTTGACACTGCAGCAAGTGGCTTGGAGATCATCGTTCCGGGTATGGACGTCTGACACGTTTTGAAATCACCAAACGACCTATATCTTTCACATTGTTAAACTATAGAGATGGGATATGTTCCATGACAAAAGGTGATTTCAGTGCGGGCTCTCAGGTGATAATTATTGGTTTATAATCCCATTGAAAACTAATTATAGCTCTAAACCTTGTAACTACCATAATTACACCTTTAACTAGCTCGTTATAAGCAGCATAAAGCAAACCACGTTATAGTTATGTTGGCCAAGTTGGAAAACCTTTTGGGGCCCCATGGCTGCCATACCCAGAACCCCGGCCTTTGGCAAGTTCACCCGTGGGCCCTTCCAGTCGTGCATGGAAATGGGCCTGTCTAACCGCTGCAGGGGCTGTGGTGAATCGCATTTCGCCCAGGATGACCGGAAATTAGGTAGTACAAGTCCCTATAAGTCCCTAAAAATCCCTATCTGGTTGGTGGTATACCTACCCCTCTGAAAAATATTATTCAGCTGGGATGATTATTCCCAATCTATGGAAAAATAAAAAATAACTTATAGGGACTTTTTATGGGACTTATTATGGGACTATATTACTTATAAGTCAATAAATATAATCATGGCCCTATAATTGTAAGTCCCTATTACTAAAATAAAATATGGGTATTATTGATATAGATATTGATAGTATAAGTCCTACAATACAAAACCATGGTAGTAAAAGTCCCCACATGCGATTTTTGATGCCCAGCTGCAGCTCTGCCGGTGGCCCTTCCGGCGCGGCAAGCTCTTCCCACTGCGCCAGCGACGCAGCGCTTCCACGGGCGTCGACGTGCACGGCGCGGTGCTCGTGGTCGATGGTTGCAGCGTGGGTGGTCCACAGCACCTGGGGATGATGTGGATCCGGGTGAAGTTCAACCCCAGGAATTGTAGGTTGGTGGATGTTGGTGCTGAATGTCCCACTTCACATGGAATTATTTTTCTGGAAATGTTAGGGACTTATTTTTTTGGAATATGGAATTTCGTGAGGTTTGATGGGATTTAAAAGTTGGTAATTTGCTTGCAACCCAACTTTAAAATTGGACATTGCCACTACATCCTCCTGAAGTAACTAGGGTTGTAATTTATAACCCACTTGCAAACTGGAATGAGTCACCAAGTAAAGCTGATCACCCATGGGACCATTTTCATTAATTTGCTCATGGCCATCTCTTGATTTCACATACTTTACTTGGCGACTTCGATCATTTCTTCAAATTTTGCTTGGCCTGTTTTTCGCAATTTCTGTCAGCGTCAGTTTATCCGTGCACCAAGGGACCGCAAGGAGAGAGGACAACATCAGCTGAAAGTACCTATGCAGGTAGTGCGTTGCCCGAAAATGTCCATGAAACGACCATCTGGGTCCAAAAACTGAAGGAAAAAATCGTTTGCCCTCCGGGAATCAAACGTGACTTCCTGGAAAATTCACCAAAATTTCAGGATGTTTAAATAGAAAAATCATCTATATAAACGGGGGGGCAACTTCCATTGCCACGTTTGATTAACCAATGGTATGGCAAGTCTTACAGGGTCAATTGTGTATTACATATTATTAAAATTTATTAAACATTATGATACATCATTGGATTTTGGGGTGCGACATCTCCGAAGAAACCCAGATCCATGGGGTTTGGCACTTGGTGAACGGGTGGCTTGGTCCTAGAAGTGAAGGGAAAATACGGCACAGCAACTTGAAACCAAAGTATGTTGAAATTCTTTCTCTACAGTTATGGCCATGGCTATTAGTTATAACTGGCTATTTCTATGGGATTCTACATTCTATAAATAGGCATTTTGTTAGTACTTATAACTGGTATAGGGCCATAACTGTAGTAGGGAAAAGTACTTATGGACGTCCCAATGTGAACAAATGCAGTTCTAGAATAAAGATTGACACCTTTTCTGTCCTATCGCCTTGAGGAGGTTGATCGTCTAATTACATCACGACCATATTGAGGACTGCGTGCCTCACCCCAAAGCCCAAACGCATCAAAAGGGTGCTCAAGCAAAGCCATCAACATGTACCCCCGCCCAAAATTCAAACTGGCTTCTGGATGAATGGTGCATTACAACAATAACTTGTCAAGGTTGATTCTTTGGCTTCCTACCCCTAGCCGATGCAAACAGAATTCCCAAGCTCATCACCTTTCAGTCAAGTGGCATGGAGAAAATCTGACAAACAGCCTGTGGATGTTCCTTGGATGGCAATAACAAATGAAAGCGAACAAGTAGAGAATGCATTTATAGCCATTTATTGGTTATAATTTTTGGTTATTTTTATGGGATTATACATTCTACCAATGGGGTTATTGGCACTTATAATTGGTATTTTGGGCCCATCAGCTTGACACCTTTGCGAAAAATACCTTTCTGCACCGGTGCAAGGCGGTGCCTCCCAGTTATGCTCATTTGTTTACAACCCCCATCAACTAGTGCAATATATCCTACCATAAACCCTTTGGCTATTTCACTTATAAACAGGCTTCGCGATTCCGAACTGGGGCAGCATTCCATGCATATATCATCTTGGCTTTAGATTCGTTATATTCTCATTTATTCCGGGAAAAAAAAGAACAATCACCACTATGATTTTGTCTCTCTGGACGATTGGATTGCACCAATTTCCGGAACGCCAAGGATCAGCGACGCTGGCCGTGGTCGGGGCCCCCGAGACAGCTGGCGACGCAGAGTCGTGGTGAGTTCTTCCACTTCCACACCCTTTGAGCCGAAATCGGCGCAGGCCGTGCAGGAGAGGTCGTCCTAGTGCCAGAAGTGTTTTTAATATATTCATTTATATGAATATATATATATATATAGTAATCTTCATTTTAATTGATTAATATGAACATCTGAAATATATATATATATATTCTTAATTACTCTAAAACTTCTATGGACCGAGCGTCACCAATTTTGAGAGGCAAATAATCGAACCGAATTGGCCATGACTTTCACAGCAAACTGTTCGTGTTCTGAAGGGTACGACAAATCACAAACTCAAACCATTGAGAACCCCCACAATGATGACCTCATAGCTTTCAGGCTTTCAGTTCTCTCATGTTTTATTATCTGGTTGGTGGTATACCTACCCCTCTGAAAAATATGAAAGTCAGTTGGGATTATTATTCCCAATATATGGAAAAATAAAAAATGTTCCAAACCACCACACAATTTCCCACACAATTTCCGATGTCGGCTTGCTCAGGGTTAGGAGCGAAGCCGTTTTGGCAGGCATCCTACGCACAGACCGTGCGGTGAGACGAAACGTCGTCCCCAGGCAGCGCATACCGTGGTTGTCTTCGAGCCAACGGTAGCGCCTGAAGCGGCTTGGATCCTCGAGTGCATGGACCAGCTAGCTCCATTGCTATCCAGTGCTCTGAGCCCCTCCAGCTGTAAGAGCTCCATCTGACTGATGCCGAGTTGACAAAACTTTGGATGGAATCTCCTTCAGCTCTGCATGCGGCCATTCCCACTTTCTGGCCTGTCAGCTTCAAGAACACTTTCAAGCAACGCCTGAACCATTTCAAACGCACCAAAAACGGGTTGCGCTCTGGGTCCATGTACGGACGTGTCAGGGCGTCCATCCACTGCCGGCCGGACTTCACCGGTCCTGGGCAACCAAACGTAAGTTGGTAGTCAACGTACAAGTGAGCTATGGTGATCCATCGAACTTCTCCTGCATCTGAGCCGGTTGTTCGATGTCGCCACCAGCGTCCAATCCGATGCGCCAGACCTGCTCCATACTCAGTTGCAAACTGTAAAGGGATGTCACCACCCCATGCATCAATCTGGAACTGCATGGGAAAGGAGCGCGTTGGCCGCTCTCGTTGCACCGGCATCTCATCCAATGTCGTCTGGGAGTCTGTCTGGACGCTGCGCCGAGCCACTGCCACATGGAGGGCACAAACCTGGTTGTGCAGCTTCCGTGCGGCAAACGTTTGTCTGACATGCTCCTGCCATAGGTCCCAAAACTCTGCTGATCGATCCAAGTTGGCATGTTTAGCCACTCCGTCCACCAGGTTGTTGTACCATGTCTGCCAAACTTCGACACGACTGCGAGCCTGCAAAAGCTTGCGGTGAGCTGGAATCTTCTGCACTTCGACGTTGTCGGCACCCAAAGCTGCATAGGATGCCATCACCCACTGCCACAGGTCAGCACTGGCAGAGTTTGGTTTCAAGGCTGTCTTACCCGAGGTGAGCCGGTGGTATTTATTTACAACCCCCAAACAGTCACAGTAGATTTTTACCCTGTAGGTCCCAAGTGCTGCATGATGCAAAACCACAGCAAGGGCAAACAGTTCACCACGGTAAGCCGTTTGACAAAGTCCAGGGACATGACCCGCACCAAGCACACCACCATGTTGGAAGTCCCAAGACGGAGCACAAGGTTCAGCCAAAACAGCACCCCACGAGGCCACCCGGATGGCTGGGTCGGCCTGCCACAAACAAGAACCGTCAGTGAAAACCTCATTGAGCACACCCCCACGGAAACAACCCACCAACGACGGAACCTTACAAGGAACAGCATCCAACAACCGAAGCCAAGCAAGGTGAGTGGGCGGAGAAAGAGCCCATCCGCGTAAAACCAAGGCATCGGGCAAAAGTCCAAGGTGCTGCACAACATCAGGGGCAAGTTTGGTACGCAAGTTCAGGGTGTTGGGGCAAGCATAGTAGCGGTGCCGCAAGGAGTCAGGCTGGCCACACCACTTACATGTCCCATCGCCTTCATTCCAGTGGACATGTGCATCTTGTGTGAAGAGACCGCCTGCGAGGCTAAGGCGCAACATGCTTTGCTCATCAATGGCAAGATGGGCAAGGGCTTGTCTGGTGGTAGTCACATCGACCATGGCAAGGCCGTGGAAATCTTTGCGGTGTTGGACTGAAGTCGCAACCCACTGGTTCCATTGCCATTGCAAGCGGTGGCACAGTTCAGCAAAATTGATTTGGCCAGGGTGGAAAAGGCCGATGCGATCCTGCCAGTGTCCGGTGGGGACAACTGCAATCCCGATCTTTTGAATGCGCCCGAGCAAGACAGCCGCCGGTGAGGACGGGGGGCTATGCAAAAGTCCATTGGCAAGAGGGAAAAGGTCACTCGCCCAAAAGTCCAAAGGGCAGTTGAGGCGCGTCTCACCAACTGTTCGGATGAGGGCAACAAACTCAGGATCGGCATAGGCTTCAACAAGTCCAAGGAGGAGTAAGGGATTAACACCAGGTTTATCCATCCCTAGGGCTTGGTTGGCATGTCGTCGCTGTGCGAGCCAAGTGCTGTCACTGATGGGAGCACTTTCAACTGCATACAAGCCACGCGGCCATGCCACTGTCCGCAGTGCTCGGAGTTTGGCTTTATACCCTGCTTTGCTGTTTTTGAGCTGTGGCCAAAACTGACCAAGGGCCTCAAGGCGGCCGGTGACTGTGCTGTTTGTATGTTGGCGGGAAAACGCCACATGGGCTCCTAAGTCTTTGGCAGCATGTCGGACCGGGATGCCCTGAGCTCGGAGGGAGGCCCGCACTTCAGCTGAGGTGGACCATGCATATGTTTTCTGGCGGTCGACTGTGAGATCCGCAAGAGCCGCAAATTCCAGCAGTGCATCCAGCTGTTGAGTGGCAGCTTGGGCATTCCATGTCAAAAAGTCCCAGTTGTCCACAAAACTGAGCACCCGAAGTTGAGGGTATTGGGCAGCGACAAAACGGTGCATGAGATCATCCATGAGTAACATGCCGTAGCAGCTCAAGGCACATCCTTCGGCTAACCCGGTGCTGGTAGTAAAACCGCCACTGAAAGAGTCACGCACCTTGAACCGACGGGTCATTGCAGAGAGGGCTCCGCACCAGGCAGTCATGGTGGTCATGGGGGTTCCTGCCTGCACTGCTGCTGCAATGATGGGGTACCTCGGTAGGCAATTGAAGCGTTTCTCTATGTCGGCGGTGAGCCCGCTCAAGCATTGATTCTGGTCATAAGCTTGCTGGATGCTGGTGACCAAGACCCGCCAGAGCTGGCTGGTTTGGTGATGTTTGCGATTTCCGTATATGTCTGCATGGCACCACTGGCTTGCTTGGTCAAGCAGGGATCTGGCATGGAGAGAACTGAAGGCTCTATATACCATGGAAAAATTAGTAATAGGCCTATAGTCTTGGGTGCTGGCCGCACCTTCTCTCTTGGCCAACGAGGCCACGCTGCCAGTGACCGTTTGGATTGGCCACGACCCGTCGGAGCCTGCTCGGTTGTACAAGTGGCACAAGCTTTGGAGGGTGTTGTGGTCGCTCTGGATGATGTCGCTCCTGCTAACTCCGTCAAGGCCAGTTGCAGCCCGGGCCTTTTTGGCGGCAACTTCTGCTCGCAAGAGCTCCGGTGTTATGGTGACCGGCGCCAGGCGCTGGGATGGCATATGCGCTCGGGCAAAGGCAACCAGGCGTTCCCAATGGCTATGGGGCACATCATCATGCTTACACCATCTCTGTTTCCATTGTTCATGGAAAGCTGCAAACACGTCCTCAAGGGCGCCAAGCGGTTGGGTTTGTGTCACCTGTTGGCCAACTTGGATCTTAGACATGTCATTGAGATACAGGGTGTCCTCAGCAGCATGGATGATGGTGGCTGGGGTTGAGTCAATGACTACTGGTACCTGAGCATCGAAAGGGGCAGGCGGGTCAACCAACACTGCTGAATCTTCCGGTCGGAGTTCAGTTACCTTGGCCTTCTTCAGTACAAGCAAGCTTGTGACAGGTTCTGGCATGGGTCGTTTGGTGTCTTGGTAGATCAGGTTGGCATTGCGTTTGTGGGCACTAACCCGTGCTGCTGACTTGGCTGCATTGAGGGTTCTTTCTAAGGCACGGACTTCGCCAAGAAAGGCTTCACACAGTTGGCATGCAGCATCTGCGGAGGGTGGATGCACAGGCACAAATCCAGGGTCCTGAAGTCCAATGCATTGTCGTGACAACCACCACTCTTGGAAAGAGTTGGGAAATCCAGGCGCTTTGATGATGCTTCTCCAGAGCATGCAACCATGCAGCAGTTGATCACCTGTGGCTGTTCCATGGTGGGTGAGTGCCCATCGATGGTAGTTATGCATTCTGCGCAGTTGGCGAAGCCATCGGCTGTGCTGAACACTATGTCCATGAAAGGCAGGCTGGAAGTCACAGGAACGGCCTTTCCTTGGTGGTGCGGCCCATCCTTTCCTAAGCAAGGGTTGGGTCCTTTGGCCTCTGCCTTGCATCTGAAAATCTTTGTCGGCAAGGTGGGATTTGGCTTGCTTTTCTTTGGCACTCCACAACTCTTTGTACTGGTCAGTGGGAGGCCCAGTAGAGAAATCCAGCGGCTGGTCAAGTGGAGGGACGGTTGCCCATGGGACTGGCTTTGGCATGGGCCACAAGTACCTATGTGCAAAGGCCCCATCAACCTTAAAGAAGGCACGCAAGACTGAGTGATCAGCAAAATGATCATGGTCCACCACCACAGTTTGAAAGGATGAGACTAACTCAGGGGAAATCCAAAGCATGTCTTTTCTGGTACATCCCTTACAAGTTGGTTGGGGTTGGGTGCCAGTGTGGAGGCACTCCAGGTCTTGCACTTCACGCCAGCCTAGTTCCTGCAGGCGATTGAGGACTGGCAATTGGGCTGGTTCATGATTGAGGTCCCCACAAAGGTATCGGGGCCCCGTGGCAACATTGGTCAGGTGATCGATCAGGAAATTCAACATGGCTGAGGATCTGCTCAATGCATTTTGGTGCACCTTACCTTGGGGGTACCCGTACATTACAGCCCCAGTGACCCACACTTGGTTGATGAAGGATCCTGTGATTTGCACTCGTCCGGTTTCAAAAAGGTCAGGCGGCCAGTTGGCGCAAAGTGCGCGGGCTGGAACACGGGTGACGGTTGCAACCCCTGAGTATTGGCCTACATCGTTGGTGTTGATGCGGGCAGGCAACGGTGCACCTGTGATCACATGGTTGTATTGGCTGTGGGACTTCAGGCTAGTCGACAGCATGGAACGTGCGGATGCGGTGAGATGGGTCTCACAAACTTCAGAAAGAAGAACACTTTTGCCCTGTAACCCGGATGGATTACACACCCCAAGGGACCAGGTGTCACACTTGGTTGCAGGACCTGGCGTCTTGGCTTCACCAATGCGGCACTCGGCACTCCAAAAAGAACTCAAGAGAAGGAAAATCCAAAGCAAAAATCTTGGTGCCCTAAAGCTATGGTTCACCTGCGATGGGACTTTATCGAGGCTACCGGGTTTTCACTCATGCCTACCCTTCTTGGCAAGGATGGTCTCCAGCTTGCTCATCTGGTCTTCGAACATGTTGGACATGTGCGTCCGTTGGACTTCCATTTGGGAGACCATCTGGGCTTGCAAGGTCTGGAGCTGGGCCGTGTTTTGCCTCTGGTGTTCAGTAACGGTGCCCTCTAATGCCTGATGGCGAGAAGCAATCTGCTGCATCTGCCTCTCCAGTGTCTGTAGGCGATCTTCGGTGTCATCTGTTTCCATGCGGTCCATTCGATCCATGGGGAGCTTCTCCATGATGCTGCGCTCCAAGCGCTCCTCCAACTCCTGGAGTTGTGGTGTCATGGTCGGCGCAGGCTGCGCTGGCATTTTGTTGAGGGCCTGTTGCCACGGGTCATGGACGGTCCAAGGATCTGCATTGCTGGCTGCGGAGCACAACTCGATAGTGCTGGGTGGCCCAATCACAGTGCCATGTTCGGCCATGCCTTCACGAACTGAGTCACATCGGGAGATCATCACCTGCCCATGCTGCATGTTGTAGACCAACTGGGGAGGGTCTGTCACAGATTGAACAAGCCACATGACACCACCTGTGATGGGTCGGCCAGGTTGTAAAGGTCTGGCTTGCCAAGACCATTCAGCAAAAACACGGCCGATGGATTTGCGGTCACTTCCATATGGAAATGGGCCACATTGCCATGTCTGGCGTGCCCCGGGTGCAAGAAACTGCCCATCTGGCTTCAGCTTTTGAAAGACCTGCTGGAAGTTCTTGTCAGTGACTCGCAGTCCATACCTTCGTCCGGAACGTGCTAAGCCCAAACTCATTGCTTCACATTGCGACTGATGCTGGGCGGCAGCTAGGTCAGCCTGGGGAATCCATACCACCTGGAACTCACTGGATGGGGCGGATGCATCTGGCAATCGCGGCTCTATGTACACTCCATTGTGGCCAGACATGCGCAGCAATGCATACTCCTGAGCTTTGAGGTATCGTACCTGAACACTGAAGTGGCTTGCCTGTGCATGCTTTGTTGGACGGCCAGCATCGGTAAAGAACTGCCTACGGAACACATCCAAAAGCACATCTTGGGTGTTGTCAGGAGAGGTCGGATGCCACTTGTCACACTTGCAATCATTGGTACGGCACGTTTGGAGTGGTGGCAATGCCTGCAAAACCTGCTTGAAGGGATGATCAGACAAACCGGACCAGTCGTTGGGCCACTGGTCAGCAAAAACAGTGATGCGGGCACATGCAACGGGAACATCATGGATCATGGGGCTGCTACTGGTGAAGACCGGAACAATCGGTTGCTGTCCAAGCTGTACCAGATGTCCTGAAAGCAGAACTGGCTGATTGTTCACTGAGCAACAGGCAGCAAACCGGATGGAAGCCCACTGCAACGTGGTGTGCATTTCTTCAGGTCCATTGATCACCAGCATGGCGAGGCTCTTGTTGGTCAGTGTCTGCCCTGACTGCAGGAAAGGTTTGGCTTCTGTGAAAGACATTAAGGCGACCCCAACTGCTAAAGGTCCAACTTGAGAGGCTTGGATCTGCGGGGCAGGCATACCTAAGTCCATCTGGAATGTGGCTGGAGCAAGGGTCAGCTTTGCTGGGTCAATGTCCATGGGTTTGGTCGGAGCAACCTTTGGGCCTCCAATTTTTGGCTTCGGTGCCTTTTTGGCTTTGCGATCTTGCATGGCTGTGTTGAGCTCGTCCGGCAAAACCAATTGGAAGGGTGGCTGTTGCTGGTTGGCCAAGTTTTTCAAGGTCTTCCATGGCGCAACTCCTTGCATGGCATGTTTGACTGGGTCGGTTCCAAGGCTCTGCATCACAAGCTTGGCTCTGGACGGGGCGGCATTACTAGGTACACCATGCTGCTGCAAGAGACTACTGACAACTGACTGGAGGTCAGGGACTCCAGTTCCCCAGCACCACGGTCGGGACACCTGCGAAAAACCCTCAAAGGACTGACGAAAAGTTTCTTTAAACTCTTCTGCTGCATGAAGCAACTGCTCTTCTGTTCCTGGGAGGGACGCACCAGTGAGTCGATGTTGCAAAAAGGCAATGGCAGCAGGACCACAGAGCTGAGCACCAAACTGTCAACGGGTGCAGGACACTTGGAAAATCGGAAGGCCAAACACGGAACACAAAAGTCCATGCAATCGATTAAGTCCATTGATGTCAACATCATTGTGTTCCCAAAGGATGACTTCAAGCGCGGTTTGTTTCAGGACCCACAAACATGGCGTCCAGTGACCATCATGAAGGATCACCGTTGCAATCCGGCTGAAACGTCTCTGCATAGAAGCCCAAGACTGCACTGATTCGGGTGTACCTGAGTGCAACCACGTGAGGGCAAGCAAAGGGTCCAAAACAGCAGTTTCTTTGGGCTTTGGGATTGGGGTGGCACTCAAATGCCACCAGATTTCATCATCAGCCCATGCATGCTCTTGGTTGGTCAGCAGGGACATACGGATGTCGGCTGGGATGACAGGGCGACGCATGATGGCACACAGTTCAACGTCAGGGACCAGTGGTGGCAACATGGAAAGCAACTGGTGGGACTTCAAATCCATTAACCCTGTGACTGTGGTGTCAATCCTGGTTGCAGGGTCAACCGACATAATTGCAGAGAATGGGCCTCGGGAATCAATGGCCTCAGTTCGGTGACCTGCTGGATCATCTTCAGACGCCAAGTCCATCTGGGTGGCAACTGTGAAGTCCACTTGCTCCTGCATGGGAGGCGGGTGTTCAATGGGGGGATCATTTGGGTACAGGTCTTCGTACTTTCCAATGGTAAGACGATCAAACAGCGCCAATTTGGCTTCATGGGTGGTGAGATTGTCTTCATCATCTTTAACCCAAATCTGATCCAGGGACATGTCATGAAGGCGACCATGCGCAATGATGAGGTCTTTGACAACTGCAGTTGGCGGAAAGGCCAAAGTCCATGCCTGTTGTCCTGGTTCCTGGATGGTGATGAGGCATCGATCAGGGGCACTGGGCTGGCTTGGCACATTTGGAAACAAGTCACGGCCCTGAGTCATAACCTCTTGTTTCAACATCTGCAGCAATGCCATGGGGTCAGCAGGGGCAGTCTCTGTGAACAACATGTGGACATGTCGGGCAAGTGATGCAGCGATCCAAATCGATTGCATAGGGCATGCCATCTGCCCAACTGCACAGAGGTTTAATCTTTGGTTTCCACCCCATTGCAGATTCAATGGCACCCCATTCAGCAGTGACACCTCCAAAACATGCATGTGTCTCCATGCCCCAGCCTGTCCTTCGGATGCAGGAAGTTGCAACAGCTGTGCGTAGATACCTTTGGAAGCAAGCAGCTCATCACTGAAACCTGTCGGTCTGCATTCACACGCACACGGCAGTGTCTGGTTTCCCCATGAATGGAGAGCTGTTGGCAGCTTGGCGTCCGGTCGGACTTGGTGTTGCCTAAGCATCTGTCCACCCAATTGGAACTTTTCAATTTCCAGGTCTTGCAGGATCAGCTGGGCTTCATCATTGGCCGGCCATCTATGTACATACGGCATGAGGTCACGGACAACCAGTGAGGAGCCTGTTGGAAAGGCTGGAATCTTCACTGGACCAATGCACGGATGCGTGGCTAAGACCCACCAACGGTACCTGCAGGCGGCCCAAACATTTTCCAAACGGAGAGAGCACTCAACAACATGGTATCCAAGTTGATCGATCAGGGCTTGCAAGTGTCCTCTGACGTAGTTGTTGTCACGTGCTGGGACAACGCACTCCAAAACTAACGCAGGGGATTGCAAAAGATACACCATGCGTAGGGTACCTGGCAGGGATGTTGACCGGCTGTCAAATTGACCCCTCTGTGAACCTCCACGTGAGTACGGCTGGCATGCAAATCCTGACATGATGGTGCATGGATCTGGGCAATGGGCAAAAACCTGGCTGGCTGTGACATCTTGGGTGATGTCTGCACAAACGATCGGAATTCCCGGATGCAACAGGCTATGAAGCTCAGCAAGCTTTGGCTGGCATTCCACTGAGCATTTGTGTCGAAAACCGGCACGGGTAAATCCAATGGAAGACAGACCAACACCTGAACAGATTTCAACCAGGTTAAAGACATGGTCGGCGCACAAAGGACGGTGAGGAAGGATCACACTAGACTCATCCAAAACCAAGTCCACCACAGCACCAGCAGACAGAAAGGAAGCCGACACGACTGAAACCCTGGATGCACCGGTGACCTCAGGGGGGATAAGTCCAACTAGCCTAACCACCTGCTCACCCGGGATCACTTTTCCCACGCCAGAATTGGGACTCCAGATGATGTTGTCCACCACAACTGATACTGAACTGCCATTGCTAAGACAAGACCATGAGGGTCGAAAAAGATGGTCAAAACCAGTTTGTTCAGTTGAACCAAACATTGTGGCCAAACCTCCCAAACATCGGCTAAGCGAAAGTCCCCGGCTGTCACGGTTTTGGGCCAAGACTGTTCCAAACCACCAACCAGTTATGATCTATTTTTGGGCTAGATTGGGAAATTTATCGGCCTGACTCGTAGTTACCTGACACTCTTGATCCTCTTCCGGAAAAAAAAGATGCAAAAGATCTGAGCAACCAACAAGACAAGGTGAAGCCCCCTGCACTTATGTTTTGGGGTTATAAATGGTTATAAAGCCAGATATATCATGATATATCATGATACATCCACCAGAAACCATAGAATTCACCTAGCTTATAAACCATCTTAGCCATCCTTTGGCCTCACGTTCTACCATTTTGCATTGATGTAGGGAGGCGGATCGGCAGTAAATCCTATAACAATCAGGCTCTGGTTAAGGGGATGGTCGGGATGGTTTCTAATGTTTCTATAAGAACCATGTCCAGCAAAATTGGGGATGGCGGGATGGCTCACTTTTGGCTTTACCACACTCTTCAATTTTCTTGCATGCCGGCGAAAAAATCTACCACTACGGCATCCGGTAACATCTCCCACCACGGCTGATCTGAGAATCCTTGGGAGTGATTTTCCACACAAAAGGCATCCCATCTGGCTATATCTAATCATAATACAATGTATTATAATATAAACTATATAAAGAATTAAGTATAGATATTACCGTACCTCACCAAGTATATTATGTATATACTGTATATATATTACAATTCTACCAACTCACCAACCTGAACGAAGGCAATTTCGGAAAAGCCATTCAGCACCTTGGAGTCGAGGATGAAGCTTGGGATCAAGCTCCTGCGCGTCAACGGCCTTCATTGGGAGAGAAATTCGGGATGGTGGATCCTATTGCTTTGCCACCATGAAGAACTATAGGCTTTAGTTGTTGGTTCGATTGTTGAATAGAACCTCCGGTTTCAAACCACTGGTATTTATCTATCTTATTGATTGCCCTATATTGGCATGTAACTGTAACAGTAAAGTTCCGATGTACAAGCAAATCTTGAGTAAACATAAACAAACCATTGTTTGAGTGGTCTTGGAGCCAAGTGATTTGATGCTGGCGAAGTGCTGAAAACATGGAGCGAAAACATGGCCGTTTCTCCATTGGTCCAAGGTTCTCATAGGAACATACAACATACATCATCTTTGGACTTCTGGGGCGTGCCAACCATATATGATGCGCACCAGCAATTTACAGCATCAATTTAGAGAATAAAAGGGTGTTGGGTGGAAACAGGGGAGTTACAATAGCAAACCATCCCCAGTTTGCGGTTCTTTCATTCCATCTTATTTCTTGGGTGTCATTACATTTGTACTTCGGATGATTTTTCATCGCCCCTTAGAGGCCCCAAAGGTAGGTTTTTCTCCATTGGTCACTGATTAAAAAAACAACGATTGAGGATCCCACGATGATCTCACACGCTTTTTGACCCGCGGCTCAAAAATGCGGCTCGATGAATTCCTTCCCCTAGTGACCTAGTGTGGATTGGTTGATCCGGAAGCACCACAGTTATGGCCCAAGTTGTACCAAGTATAAGTACTGAAATAACCCCATTTATAGAATGTATAATCCCATAGAAATAACCAGCTATAACTATAACTAATAAATTGTCAGAACTGCAATAAATAGAATTAATAGAAGCAGATCTCTTCAATTGATTCCCCAATCCTAGTGACTCCAGTGGATTTTCCATTGGGAAAATAAGCCAATAATCACCGACAAACCGCAAATCCAAGTTTTGTACAGCAATCGAGTGCAGCAATCTATTTGTGAATGTGATCCAAGCAAAAACCCACAAAAAACAACATCCAATTTGCTGTTAGTTAGTAAACATTCACATTTATGTTTTGAAATTTTGAAACATGAAACATATCAAGATATCCATCCAAGGTTTACACGGCTTACAACCTTTTTGTTTGTTTATTCGTAACCTCTCTGCCTGTCGGCTGAATTTCTATGGCGTCACTGCTCTTCATCCGCTGCCGGCGGAACTTTCAATGTGACATGCCGATACATGCTATGTTTATCCATCTTGTTATCTTGAAGTAGCTAGATCATCTAGATATTCCAAGTGTGTGGCACAATCCAATTCGTCCGTCTGATGTTCATTTATGTTCCATATTCCTGCAAGATAGTTCCAGTTCCTTGTTACAACACCAGCCACCACTGCGGAACTGCGGTGTGCACCACGAGGTTCAATCCGCCAGGTTCCGGCCCCCAGGGCCCCCAGTTGTGTTGGTTTATGACCTCCAAGCATAAGATAAACAGAATACACAGTAGTTCTATCCACCATAAACGTACGTAGACCAACTTATGGAGTCAGTTTAGCTATTGGGAGCCTCAGCCTGGAACCAAAAGAAACACATTGATGCAATTTACCCTGAGGGATATACTGGACTGCCAGCACAAGAAAGGCACGGTAAACATGTGTAAACATGATCATTTCTTGCTAAAACAATGAAACAACTAGGAATTGCAAAAATATAAACATGTAAAAATCAATAAATATCAATAGGCCCAAAGACGCATCCTTTCCCCACAATATCAAAGTCACCCTAAAAAACATCCCGCTGTCTATTTGGATCCATTCATTTTGGCCCTTCGGGCTCTGAAATCCCCAAAATGTGATGGATGTGAGGAACCCAGCAGGCACTGGTTGGAAGCAAAATTGCGCCTCTAAGATGACTTTCGGTAGCAGTCACATGCATCACTTTCCTGCACGAATTTTCAATCATGGTATCATGGTGATTCAGTTGCCGATTCATGCTGATTCCAGTTGCCATAGTGCCATAGTGCGCAGGTGGCTACCAACCATCAGCTGAAGACGGGGGAATCAAATCTGCACCAAACGAATTCATTCTATCAACGCGTCCATCAGTTCAGTTCGGGAACACTTTTCGGGCAGGTTACGATGGACATGGTTTGATGCGCAGCCCATCTGGCACTCTTGAAAACCAAATATAGCTTCTCGCCCATGGTTTGTCCGGTTGGTGGTTTGCTTACTTGGATTTTGTTGGGGATTCCTGAAGCCATCAACGATCAAACATGTATTTATTAGGACCCGGGTCGTGAGCTGTTTGGAAGTGTGAGATGAAGTGTTGGATCTTTCCAAAGTCGACTTGTTTATGCTGGTTATCATTTGTGATTAAATCCCTATTTATATCTTGGCCTTGGGCCACATGTCCATTATTGACTTTATATAAATTACTATTATAATAAAGCTCTTTGACAATAATAATCCATCTGATTTCTTTAAAATGGAATCTTGATGTTTTTTTTGGATTCGTACCCTCATTGATTGTTGGCCCTGTTGGCCTTGATCCCCCTTTAGGACACGCTTTCAATATGACCCGAACAGGCCCGAACTGTTCAGGACACGGTGCGTATTACGTTGCTGTGTCATCCCAGTCGATCTCAGGGGTGCAAAGGTTCTTGATGTGCACTTCATCCTGCGAATAAAGGCGACGAGGTGAGTCAGTGAGTCAGTAACTGCAACTAAAATCGGACTAACTTCAATAGTTGGGATAACATGTGGGTATATAATCTACACAAAAACGCTTATAAATGGATATCTCTATTATATATATATAGATATTAATAATGATTATACATGGATGTCTGGATGTCAACAATCTATCTATAGCTGGCTGATTTCGTACTGGGTGATTTCGTATACCCCTTTATTAATCCTTTATTTTTATCCGATGATACTTGGCTGCGCGATCCATGGGGCCGATGAAACCGATTGAGGTGATGTCACCAGGCTCATTGAGCTACTAACTACTGGTTGGTGGTTTTTCGCCCTACCCCTCTGAAAAAATGATGGAGTGAAAGTCAGTTGGGATGATGACTAATCCAATATATGGGGAAATAAAAGCCATGTCCCAAACCACCAACTAGTCTTTTTTGGTTGTGTCCCAATGTGTGTTGCAAATCCCGGTTGAGTTTTTTCTTTGTTTTCTGCATGGCGAGATCCCTGCAATGAAGTAGTGGGTTGCTGGCAATGCCCACAAGATTTAGTGGAGCTAGGTTACCCGCTGGCAACTTCACATAGCTATCGAACATGACACACTTCGACGGATTGTAGAACATTAAAGAGTGAGTACTAACCATAATAACTAACCTATGGATACCTATGGTAATTCGTATGATTCGTGACACTTTGCTATGGTAAACAATTATAGATGGCTACAGTCAGCCCCGCCTGCAGTTTGGGATGCCAGAACCTGAGCCCAGAAAGTCATAAAAGCCATGTTCCAAATGTTCCAAACCACAAACCAGTGAATGCATTGGATGCCATTTCTCCAGCTGTTTTCCATGTCCTGAGCTTCCCAGCATATCCGATCTGCGTGAGACGTCCTGGCCCAGTGGCGCGTAACCATGCCCGGTGTCATGGCTGAAACATCCCCCTCTCAATGATTACCCTCTGGTAAACTAACATAACTATGGAAAATCACCATTTTTAATAGGAAAAACCATAGGAACATGGCCATTTAATAGGAAAACCATCAGAAAATCATGGCAATTATATATCTGGTTGGTGGTGCAATAACCATCTTGAAAAATATGAGTTCGTCAATGGGACAGATGACATCCCATATATGAAATGGAAAATAAAAAACATGTTTGAAACCACCAACCTCATGATGTTCATGGAACTTTTATAGCAAGCCACTTCATATTGATCTTTTTTTAAGGCCAGTTTTAAATATATCATCAAGTGGCTTGGCTGTTGATCCATATATGATCAATGATTCTCAATGAATATCATCTTTTTGATTCCCAAAAATATGTTCCAGCCATGATGACACCAGAGGGTAATGCCATTTGGGGATAATCCATGATAATCCCCTTACCAACCAGCGTGCCTATGTGTGACGGATTTTTCCAAAGAACCTATATGGGTTTTTCCCCTAGGCTGACAGAACAAATATTGTTGGAAAATCCCGCCATCGGTGATGATGGGTTGATGTTCAACTGTAAATGAACCAAACAATATGGAAGTCCATGATTGTTTCGGCTTCGGAAACGGATCTACAGGTTTTTTTGGGGTTCCACACATCAAGAAATCACGTTGTGTCCACATATTATAATGGAATAAATGACCGATGACCTTAGATGGTCCAAGTTTATCCACCAGTTCCAGACATGAAATATTCGCAAATTAGAGGGGGATGATTCTCCTGACAATTCCCATAAAACTCCGTGAGGTCATGAAAATAATCACCCAGATTATATTGATAATAATGTATCAATTAAATGATGTCCATTAATTCACAATCAATTATATAGTAATTAGTAATTATATGCAAAATATAAGATCTGTTCATCAGTTTACCGATCCATTCAGTATATGGTATGAACATGTATGAGCTAGTATTAACAATTATATGTTCATACATGTTCCATATGTCCTATTCTCACCCCCAAAATTACTATTCGAAGAGGCATTAAATCGTCTGAAATCTCTAGTTTTCTCCAGGTCGTTCATATTTTGACCCATACATCGTAACCCCATCTTAACCCCGTCTTTAATACAAATTAAAAACCCATATTGAGCATTTTGATACCCATATCTTATTACCCTCCAGTAAATTAACATAGACCTTGCCAGATAGGGGTTGGAAGATTAGTTTCCATTAAAAATGGGCGATTCTCAGGGTCTATGTTAATTTACCAGAGGGTAACATGTGTAAAAACACATGTTTTCCCATCGTTCCGGCCACAGCTAAAAGCGCGTCCTGGGCGTTCAATAGCTCCAGGAAATCACTGGCATAGCGTTGACACAAGTCCCAAGGCCTTGGCAGACCATGGGAAATTCAGATGGACATATATTGAAATATGGAAGTATGTTTTTCAACACATGGGGAAAATAAGGGCCCAATATGTATGCATGTATATATATAATATTATATAATAGGAATAGGAATTTTCACATTCTTTGAAGATTCAGATGGGGATTGAGTTGGGTTTTAGCGGGATCTAAAAGATTTAGGGGGAATTCATCAGGTTTTGGGAAGTCAGGTGCTTTCTTGGGGAATAGCCCTCGCAGTTAAGATTGGGGGTTTCACCCTCGGCTAAAGCAAAGCGAAATCAGGTGACTTTCCTCCATAGTCCGGGCCCAAAACTAAGGTGGACAGGGGAAGGTATAAGCATCAAAAAGTCTCAACTAATAACTAATGAGTACAATAGGACGTGGTAAATGTGGATATGTGGATGAGATGAATGAACCATCATGAAGCACGGTGCATGGTGGTCATGGAATCAATAAAGACAAAAAATACATGTGTTCAGAACCTGGCGATCGACTGGTCATCAATGTAAACTATCCTTTGTAACCAGTTCCATAGCAGGGGAATAACAGCAGGCTAGAATGAACTACTTAACCAGTTTCAATGTCTCTATAAGATTTCGTTTTTTTTGATACTGATTTTGATTGATACGTATCAAGGAACTCCAATATTCATTAAACAAATCTGGATATCCAAAAAATCCTGGATATAATTCAGTGCTATGTTCCAAGCATGTTTGCCCTGCCACCTATCGCGTGTCCCCGGGCCAAACGTGCATCTGCATCACGTCCGCAAACTTCTCTGGGTGTAACTGACACAACCTCAGGCGGTGCCAGGGGCTTGAGATATAACGAAATAATTAGAAACATTGGGCCTTGAAATCCTTGAAAACGGGAAACAATATCAACGTCTGGGTTATGGTATCAAAGCCCCATACATTTCTGGTTGGTGGTTTCAACCCCTCTGAAAAATATTAGTCAGTTGGGGTTACTATTCCCAATATATGGAAAAATAAAATTCATGTTCCAAACCACCAACCAGATTTGGCTTGTCCCTCCAAGAAAACATGTGGGGCATGTGTGCATTTTCCATCTGTTCATCTACCAATATGATCTTCCAAATCTCTGTGACCACACCTTCAGCCAAAGCCTTCTGGGAGACCCCGCTCTCCCGCTTGCAAAGTTGACATCCTCAAGGGGTGTGACAGTTCCGTCCCCCAAAACTGGATCAAAGAAAGGAAAACGGGAAACTCCTGGAAGTTGGGTGTCCCCCAGTTATAAGTCTTTGTTTAAGTTTCCAAATAAGACTACGAACTTAACCCTAGTTCTCATAGTACCCAAGTTCTGTGGGGATCCCAACGATGGGGCTGAGTCATCAGCCAATCTTTGTATCACCATTTCCTACAAGGTGGAAATACCCCCAATTAAAACAGTTGGTTTATATACTTGCACCCCATGAATACTACGTATAGTTATAACTATCATAAATCATAGTTATTGGAGTTCTTTGCACCAACTTGGCAATCGTTTGGGGGCCCTTAGGACACTCTGAGTAGCTCCAATTGGCTCCCTATTTGGATCAGAGATGCAACATGCATTTATGATTAAGAAATATTAAGAATTATCTTCACTGAAACATGATTGTGCTGATTTTATGGCCAGTCATGGTTACTTTATGAATTGGCGATGCTTAGGGTGAATTTCATGTGGTACGAAAAATGAATGATATACTGATATACTGATATATTTCATCACGTATTCATATATTTATATATGCATATTCAAATACACATCATGATAAGTTCCTACATAGTCTTGCCTTAAGTTCATTTTCTTAACGCAATTTTGATCAATATCTATCATGGAAGTTATATAGGTGCCCCCTTAATTTCAGCTCAACCCCTGAGGTGCTTCAGGGAGCGACGATGGTGACCCCTTTGCAACCTCCATGTATAGAGGAGTTCCAGTTGCCATGTTTGAGGACATTGGAAGGGTAAATCCATATTTGGTTGGTGGTTTTAACCATCTTGAAAAAAATAGTCAATGGGAAGGATTATCCCATATATTATGGAAAATAAAAAATGATTGAAACCACCAACCAGCATATTATTATTGGTTTATAATACCCAATGACATCCCCATAATAAACACTATGATTAGTTGGTTGATTTTACCATCTGGTTATTAATCAGTCTACCCTCTGCTAAACTAACATAGCTAGGGCAATTCACCACTTTCATAGCAAGATCAACTCATGTTCAATAGCTAAATACCCAATTCATGTGTGTTTCACAGTGTTTCCAGAATATATTAGTATATTAACATCTATCCACAACACCAATTATTATCAAACAAAAAAACATATCTATAAATAAAATCCTCAAAACCCATATCTGTATATTTTCTCATGTTTCTATTAATTATATTGGTATACTATAACACTGTCTATTATCTTCCAATTCTTGGTTTTTAACCACCCTGGACTCAGCTTTTCACAACGTCCCTTGCCTCGCTGCTGAACCCAAACGACCCCTAAAGGGCGCACGTTCCGAGGTGGTGCCACTCCGTCCACAAACACGCTTCCACCAACCACTCACCACCGCCTCGGGAAGGAACCAAGGATCCAAGGAGGATCCAAGGATCAAAATCAGAGTTTAACAATGTTGAGATATATGTTGAGATATACACATAGTTAATCATTTCACAACATAGGAACTTTGTGACGACCCAAAACGAAGAGATCCAGTAATAGGTTTTAAGATGTTATAAAATGTTATGCCCTCTGGTAAACAAACAAATGGCCATTGAAATAGTGGATTTACCCATTGATAGCATGGTGATTTTTCATACTTATGTGACAGTTTAGCAGAGGGTAACCAACAACAAATCTCAACAATATAGACTATAGGGGTTGGATTGATTGATCAAACATGGTGGGTTTTAACCAACAAATTTCAACAAGTACAGGGATTGGATCAAGAAAAATGAGATTAATGAACTTCAACGGGTTGATGAAATTTGATTTCAGCAATATTTCAGCTATCATCGCAGGGGTCCAGTATCAGAAATCAGGCAGGATTGACTACTTCGCCAAAGTTCTCAGATTCAACCACTGTCCTCTGAAGCCTTTGGATACTCTAAACTCTGGGCTGGTGCCCCAATCCTTTAGCTAAGCTCATTTGTAAAGCAGATCAAGGTAGACATAAACACACACACATATATATATATAGGATTATAAAACTATTGAACCAAATTACAACTATGGGGCACCACGTTGTAACCAAATGGCTTCCAGTGGTACTCTTGGCAGGAGCCATTGACCGGGCACCCGACTTAGCTCTCTCTGCCTTAGGGTGGCTTCAAGGCATAGGCGATTTTTGGGTCAACGGCTGACGGCTTCCCCTGGGGTGCCCGAACAGTTGAGATTCTTGCACTGGCCTTGGCGATGGCGGCAACAAGAGCCAATCATGCATTGATATGGCTAAGCTCAGAATAGGTTAGATGGAAAGTCATCACAATTCAAGAATTCAATGCAGTGTGGCCGCATATAACGTGAAGAATCGTGTCTTCACTGGGTTGATTCTCCATGTAGAAGTGAGTCATCAGGGTAGCCGAAATGACTGGCCCAGTTATACAGGCTTTATCAATCATCGCTATTCTCGGATATTCTGCAAACAAATGCTGGTTGGTATTGATATCTACATATATCTACCATCTCACCCACCTTTGAGGCAAAATATTTTGATGGTTAGGCCCAGTCACATCCTACATCCCTCGGGACCTCTGCCGATGTTGATCTCCCTAGGTTTACTCATCAACTCCCGTTTTTTCTGCCACGAAAACTTCCACTTTCCACCTCTGGCCTCGTTCTAACCCCCTTTTCCCTTTCCTTGGGACACCCCAACCCCATTTATAAGATCTATAATCTCGAAATCAAAAGTTACCCTCTGGTAAACTGTCACATAACTATGGAACATCACCATGCTATTCATGGGAAAACTCACTATTTCAATGGCCATTTTCAATAGCTATTTTGACAAAAATTACCAGAGGCTATATCACATGAATATCCCATTAAATCACTATAACATCCCATTAATAAATCCCATTAATAAATCCCATTAATATCCCATTTATAGATGGTTTACCTATTAAAAATGATGATTTTCCATAGCTCTCCAGGCCAGGAACTGGTAGAGGAACTGGCCGCTGACCACGAAGAGACAGCGCTCGGCCGACTCCCCAGCGCAGAAGGGCACGTCCTGCTCCGCCAAGGCGCTAACGCTCAGCGCCACGCTGGTGAGCCTCCGGGGGAAAGTAAGGGGATAGGGGAAAGTATGGTTAATATATTAATATATGGATATATATGGATATTATATGGTTAATGATGGTTAACAATTACCATCTGGTTATGACACTCACAGTTTGCCATGGAAAGATCCACCCATTTTTCAGAACGGTAAACCATCTATTTCTATGGGCCATCTATACCATGGCTATGTAACAAATAACCAGATGGTATTTCATGGGAAAATCATGTAGCTAACAAGCAGTGATTGGAAGTTTCGATCATGTTTGTAGGACTAGGACTTGTGTATCTGCCATAAATCCAACAGTTGGCATTAGAAATAAACCAGCAAAAACCAAAAGAAAATGAACTAAATGCCAAAATGTTGCTGGCTTAAATCATGTGAAATCACCATTTATCATCATTTATCTATATATGGAATTTTTGGTTTCACCATCTTAAACCTCATGTTCATTCATTTTCCAATCTGAGTAAATGATCATTTTTATCAGCCAGCACACTCACAGTGACCTTTTTGATTTTTTTAATGGTCTATCCCCTGGATAAGGTCACTTAAATAAAATTATATCAAAGGGTCACTTAGCAATTTATCAAAAGGTCACTTAGGGATGGTAAAAGGTTACTTAATAGGCCCTTCTTGG
>Ga0126342_10003820_pt1 | contig 25258 bp, 22 predicted proteins | sample Cyp1metagenome_FD_92528 | JGI IMG/M metagenome (GOLD analysis project Ga0126342, IMG submission 92528) | Coral microbial communities from Lord Howe Island, Old Settlement Bay, Australia - Cyphastrea 1 metagenome | ecosystem: Host-associated > Invertebrates > Cnidaria > Coral ... | reverse complement strand
GTTTTAACTTCTCGATCCTTCACCGCCTCCTTTCCCCTAACCTTCTTTCCCCGTCCCTGCTACAACCTTTCATGCTTATTATTGGAAGAAGTTGACTTGTGGGGTTATCCGGTCCTTTAATTAATGAAGACCTTGCAGAATACGCGTGGTTTCGACACGTTTGAGAATCTCACTTGACTAGACTAGACTTTCCCGGGAAGTTTTACCGCAACCAATTCTAGGAGAAGTGTATGGGCATGAAGGATTCAGCAAAAAAGGAGAAGTACCTTTTTTTGACATTTCAAACATGTTTTGTTTCATCTTTGGGAGAGGGTGGATGATACGTGTAGCATATGTGTAGCGTTTTTGTGATCCTTCAAAGGCATAAGTTGCCACACTGTCAAGCGACCTTCAGGCCTTTCCAAGACCCATTGTGCATTGCTTCTGATGTTTTGATAGCAGGATTCCATCATGTAGCCTCTGCTAATTTGACATAGCTACAGAAAGGTAATTCTAATGCTCGTCATCAAATGCGTCATCGAAACAATTTATCAGTCAACGATGATACAGGGTCGAACTAAATGGGCAATTGATATCCATAGCTACAGTAAAACTACCAGAGGCTGCTGTAATTCTTCCACCAGATCTAGATCTTTGGGTCAAAGTTTGGACCAGTTTGGACATGGTGTCCGCCTTTCAGTGAAGACGGCCGGGTAGCCATGAGGGCTTCATCAATCCCTCAGGTTTCCTGCAGATCCAGCGGAAGTGGGTTGTGCTTCTCCCATGAACGAACCAAGGGCCTAAGGGGATCATGAAAACATCATCCCATTGTGGATCAGCATGTAGGTCCGCATCCCCCACGGAAAAACATGGACTCATCACCTCCGCAGGCGAGCGTGTCCAACGTGGCCTTCATTGACAAGGACCATGGGACCATCACAGCTACGCCTACTGAGTAGGTGACACCGACGGAGCGCATTCTGCCACCAAAAAAAGTTGAAGTTTTCGATCCATTTTTTTAGGGTGACCCTTGGATCATCCGTTGTTTTGTGGGTCAGGTTTCAAGCACTAGAGTTTTTGGAAGGCCATCCACTCAACCACTCGGAAAGGAGCTCATTTCCTCATCTGGTCGCATGCGCATTCATCCAGTTGCTTTTTAACAACCATCAAATGAGGGTTTCCATAAATTAGGGCTACCCCCAAATCATCCATCTAGAGGCCTTGGGAGTTTCCCTAAACCAACCAGCGAGCCTGGGGATCCCATTTATGGATGGCTCCAACTGCTGGACCGCCACAATCAATGTTGGTTTCATACCCTGATGATCATCAGAAAGAAGACAGACAAGTCCACCTTGAAATGAAAAAAACCAGAGCAAAATACCCAGGGCATGGTTTTCTATAGATGATGATGATGATGATGATGATGTAATCTTCTAAAAAATGAGACCTTTCTATGAAATACGTAAACAACATATAATTTTGTTGTCATTAATTACCCTCTTGCAATCACACATTTTTCCTGGACAATTCAACATTTGTTGATGATTTCCCAGCTAGTGAACCCCTCTGGCTAGAGCGGTGATGTCCCAAATACAACTATGTTTGTTTACCGACGGAGATATACAAATTATAAGCCCCCTATATATCCTATTACAGTTGGTGAAATTCTGCAATAAAAACAACCAGCCGTGCTTGAGGAATTAACCAACATCCTTTGATATCTCATTAAATCCATTATTTTCCCATTATATCCTCATAATAATACGATTCTGTCCCATTATTTCACGGCAAAATCCAAAAAAATACGCCCAACATAACCTAAGGTACCCATGTCAATATCCAATGTCAATATCCTTAGATACCAGCCTCTCTCTTCGTTCAATCCCGTAAAAAAAAAAACATGGGTTTCCTATGGCTATATGTCCAATTTTTTGAGTTGCGGCGAAAACCTAGTCAATAACCATTACCATTAATAACCATTAATAACAATTAATAACCATTAAATGACCAATAACCATTAAATGGTTAACTGTTGCTTAAACCATTAAACAACTAGTCTAACCATTAATAACCACTAATAGGTTATTTTAATAGCTATTAACAAATTAACCATTAGTTAACCATTAATCACCAATTAACCAATCATTTGTTGATAGTTAACCACCATTTTTCCCATTAAAACCATTAATAGCCAATAATAACTATCAATAACCAATTATTAATAGCTATTAACCAATAGTTATATCCCATTATTTTTTCATTTAGTTAGTTAATAACTATCAATAACCAATCACCAAGAACCAATCATTTGTTGATAGTTAACCACCATTTTTCCCATTAAAACCATTAATAGCCATTGGTTAACTATCAACAGCCAAGTATTAATAGCTATTAACCAATAGTTCTATCCCATTATTTTTTCATTTAGTTAGTTAATAACATTAAAAAAAACTATCAATAACCAATCACCATCTCCATCATAGAATTGGATGATGGGAAAATTTTCACCGGAAAGCCCAACCAATTTCATGGTCAAAACCCATGGCTTTCCGGTGAAGATTTTCCCCAACAAATCAATCCAATGACTATCAATAACCATCTCATTAGAATAATAGTTAATAACCAATTAGTTAGTTAACTACCATTAGAATAGTTAACTACCAATAATAGTTAATTAACCAATCATTTGTTGATAGTTAACCACCATTTTTCCCATTAAAACCATTAATAGCCATTGGTTAACTATCAATAACCAATCACCATCTCCAGGACCTGGATGGTGGCGAACTTGGAGGTCAAATCTCCTGGTCGCCCCCCACGGCCTTTGGCCCAGCGGCCGTGAACCGCGCGCTGCCGCGCGGCGACGACGGCGACGTTTTGGGCTGGGCCGGCCTTGGGGCCGGCCGGGAGATCAACGGGAAAATCAACGCTACATGGGTATCGGTATAAGTAATGGGATAATCATGGATTATAGTATCATGGTTAGTAAGGGAAATCATCCCCAAATGGCCTTAATTCAGGTTAGTGAAATATTATAATTTTCCCAGATAGTATGTTATAGTTATATATTATTTCTATTTTGTTATCCATTTCCTTCCACTATTGATGAACAGTATCTATAAGTTCTGGTAGTCATTTGGGGGGTTCCATAAATGGGATCCCCAATAGCTGGTTTATAACGGAAACTCCCAAGGCCTCTAGATGGATGATTTGGAGGTAGCCTTTTTTTTCCGGACACCTCCGTCAACGGGGAATAGCTCATAGTATAACTAATGGGAATAGCTCATGATAATAATGGCTTATAGTTATATATTATCCATCAGCTGTTTTTTTTGGATTTATGAACTAAATGAAAATGAATTATGAACTGACCCATATTGGAGAAACCTATCACCCAACGAGTAGAAAGTTTCTCCTTTTCAGTCTTCAACCGTCCCACTTTTGAGTACCTAGTTTTGAGGCTTCAAACAACCGGCACGTGACATCAACCATTTCAAACATGGAGGTTCAACTTAGGTAAAACCACTGAGGGACATTTAAAAACCACCCAACTTCAGGATTTAACCATCTTGAAAATGGTGGTTTTAACAACCAAATGTAGAAGATATTTGTCACCTCGCAACATGTGCCATGGTGAACAATTCATGCACAGCTGGCCCCCCAAGGCGATATCGGCTCTATGTGGCTGACACCTCAATGGGAATCAACCGTGTGCTGCTGAACTATCAGGCTCGATTGGTGACATGGGTTGGTCATATTCGGATGAATTTCCTGCCGTTTGTTCCAAGGATGTTTCAGAAGGTGTCCAATTTCTGCATCGAAAGATGCGCTGATTTTTTTTTTGGCAAACGGAAGTGGACACCGATTTTTCTGGTCGAATTCTGAGGAAGGGCGATATATGACCATAGATCGATCTGTTGTATTTAAGATTTGATCCCCAAGACCTATGCACTGGTTAACACCCCCCATGATTCATACACATCTTCAGGCAAGGGTCCCCGTAAAGAGCTGCAAATTGGTTTATAGAACTTATCACTAGGCCATGGATGTTTATGGTGGATATATCAATGGGGTAACATAAACCAACATTACTGGGATGCCCTGTCACTGTCCACCTCTGAGATAATCCCCATCGGCTGGAAATTTTAATTTCAGCTGGGTTGAAGCCGTTGAAGCCGGCCAAGTTGATGTGGTTTTCTTTCTGTGGAGCCATCAACATTCATCAACATCCATCAACCCCCTTGCCGCAGCCGGAGGTGAACACCTTTCGATACCTTCGCTTCACTGCGAAGAAGTTACGCAATGAAAGCAGCGCCGCAGGCGAACCCCGGGGGGTTTTATCGGGGATGAGCAAATGGTCGACCCCAGTGGACACCAAAAAAAAGTCAGGACTTTAATGGGGAATGAGGAATCATATAATTTACCCTCTGGTAACATAACTATTATGGAAAATCACCATTTTCAATGGGCAATTCCACTACTTCTATGGCCATTTTCAATAGCTTTTTGTTTGTTTACCAGAGGGTATAACCCAATGTAAGGCTTTTTTTTTTGCTGCCTCATCGAACTGAATCCCTGGGGCTAGTTCCCCACTGGTTCCAACATTGGACCGGTGAGTTGGTCAACTTCCAAGACTGACATTGTGACCCTCTGGTAAACTAACAAAAAGCTATTGAAAATGGCCATTTATAGTGGATTTTCCCAGTAAAAATGGTGATTTTCCATAGTTTTGTGTATGTTTACCAGAGGGTAGACTTCCGACTTGGTGTGGTTCCGTAAAGAATTTCATGTTGATTGCCAGTTTTTTTCATCATTTTTGGTGGTAAACCGTAAACTTGGAGATGTCGTTGCCAGAGGTTTTGCCTTCCATTGGGAAGTTCCAAAAAATAAATCTGGAGATTCCCATGATAATGAGATTCCCTATTTTATCTGGCAATGGATCTTGGTAAACTCAGAGACTCTCTGCGTTTTTTTTGGGAAGGACATGTTGGGAAGTCCAATTTCTCAAGGCCTTGATATGTGATATCACTGGGGGGTTCTGTTGACGATGACGAAATCGCCTTTGGTGCTTGAATCCGCGTGTTACACTAGTGCTTGTTTTATCAAGTGGGAACCAATCTTTTTTTCTGGTGAAAATTAATTGTTTCCCTTGAATTTCGTCGCTGAAGTTCAACTTTTTATCTTCCATTGTCAATGAATTTGATTTAGGGGAACGTCTTTCAGGAAACCATGGTGTCTATCAGTATGGAGTTTCTCTTCAATTTTTCAATGTAACGCCTTATGAACTTCTGGATCGGCATATATTCCCAACTTGTAGTGGTGGTATTTGGCATTTCATAGATTCCATCCAGATGTTTCCTTCAACAAATCAAGCTTTTGTAGTTTCTCTGAAAGTAGGGTAGGATTCCAAAAATTGAGGGTCAACTCCTGATTCTCGGAAACAATACATTTCCCACAATCAAATCGTTCCTAGTCAATTCTCCATCGTTGTTGGTCAAAACAATGGTTGTGTTCCATCGGGGAATGGTCAATCCATTCACAGGGATTTATAAATTTATCCATTCAACGGAATTCCGAATTCCAAAAAACTATATAGTTGGGATGACCATAAAACACTATAAACCATATGTTTTGACCCCCCAAAAAACCTATGTTTTCCCATGATTTTCATCAAATCCCAGGCGTCCAAGTGGCGGAGCTCAGCTTTTTGTCCAACGGCCAAGTGGTGGACCTCACTAGCGCGGTGGCGTCCAACGAAGGCGGAAGTAGTCCCAGCAACGAAGGTGCGGATTTTTTATGGTGGATTCCATGATGATTTCATTGGAAGTAATGGAACTTAATGGATAATTAGTGGATATTAGTGGATATATTTATATCATTTGTGGATATTCGTTATTTGATGGATATATAGTTGATTCATAAGTATTCTTGATTGATGGACATATAATTATACATATATATATATCCATGATTATCCAAGTGGGATCCAACATGTGATCAATAATTTCTATGGCATGGATAATAATGGATAATAGTTGATCACTTGTTTTTTGAAATTCAGGGGAATTTTCATGGGATTTTATGGTGATAAGGATCAATAGGGATCGACTTAGCGTCTGTTTTTTTTTTTCTCCCATAAGAATAGGTATATAATGGATACTTCATGGAAAATAATCAAGTGTGGTTTAAAATTAATGAAATGGATTATATCCAATGATTAATGATCCCAACTATTATAATGATCAATACTTTAGATCCCAATAAAATTCAATGGATTTAATTGATTAAATGGTGTATTTCCATGGGATTGCTGATTTTCCCAATGGACCATCCACTCCTTGGAGAATCTATAAGGAATACGCGTTACTTTTTTTGGGGGTTTCTTAAGCAAATCCAAGATAATGCTTCATTATTGGATATAATATCAGTAATATAGGATTAGAATCAATGATTGTATTGAATGATGATTATTGAATAGTATTGAGCGATATTATTCTATCAGAATATGGGATTATCTATTGATTATGACATAATTCGTAACGGTTATTGATATAATCCATTATCCATAATGATATTATTGAATTATCCAATGGATTATTACATTTGATTGATAACTATTGATGGATATAGTAATATGGCGATAATATCAATAGTATGGGATTAGTGTGTTTCTTTTTTATTTATTGAAATTTATAGTGCATTATATTCATTAATAATTTCATGGGATATAATGGGCTGATATACTGTAATTGATATATTTAATGAATGTAACCAACATGGGATTTTCATGGGATACGGTTGATATAGTGATTAAACAGGCGGGTGAAAGTTAGTGGATCTAGCCGACACAACTATGGGGGTACCCGTAAAAATCATGGGAAAAACATAGGGGATAATGGGATACACAACCAGCTTCATATGAAATCAGGACCTCAGATGGGACGTGAATCGGGGTAACTATCCCAAAGTGAGCCAACTTTTTGGGTGAATTAGAAGCATTTAGGCAGAGCTGTACCCTCTGGTAATTTAACATAGCTATGGAAAATCACCATTTTTAATGGGAAAATCCACTATATATAAATGGCCATTTTCAATAGCTATGTTAGTTTACCAATATGTAAATTCATGGGACATCTATGAAAATGGTGGGTAAAACTTTGTACAACCGTCAAAAGAAGGGATTGAACGCAGGACATTCATTGGGATTTACAAACGGTTTGGGCGGACGTCGCTAAATTGGGACTATATAATCCCTGCACATATGGCAATTTGAATGGGGAGTTGGGTCTTAGAGTTTTGAACCATCAACATTTTCAGACAAAGCCATACTGTGCTGGTTGGTGGTAAAAAACGAAAAATAACACGCTTAATTATAGAAATTCGATGATGATAGTCTAGTATCAGATGTTTTCTGATATGAGCTAAAGTTTTGCCGTATTTATTGTTTGGATGAATTATGATTATTATCTTCCCTTATCACAGTCGATTTTTGAAATCATTATCATTGTCACTATCATTGTCATTGTAATTGTCATGTTGATTCTTATATGATATCTAGCAGTGAACAGCCACAGGTGCACACAGTGTTGTGAGCCTTGTTGTACATGCCACAATCAAACCACTTGAATTCATGGGCCGGAATTCAGACCAACTTCGAACCTCCACCTGGGTCACCTGGGCTGTTTGATCGATGGGGTTTGCAAAGGGAAATGGGATGAGATTAAAACTTTTGGGTATCCTTCTACTTCATCAACCTGGATAATTTTTTAGATAATACCCATCAAATCCCCATGATATCCCCATTTGTGGTTGCTTAAGTCACCATTTCTCATGGAAATTCCAGAGCTGTTGGCCATGCAAAATACCCATTGTTGGTGGTGATGTTTTACCCACTAAAAATCACCTCATCTCATCCCACTGAATCCATGAAATCCCATGAAATCTCCAGGAGCAGACAAGGCCATTGACAGCAACAGCGCCACCAAGTGGTTCGACTACACCAACTCTCCCCTGCAAGTGCAGTTGGCGACGCCACTGAAAGTGGAGGCGGGGTTCCCCATAGGGGTACCCATTATAGTCACCACGGGTTTCAATACTAAAATGGTCATCCATGACTTGGATCATTGGGGGGTACCCTCTGGTAATTTAACATAGCTATTGAAAATGGCCATTTATAGTGATTTTCCCCATTAAAAATGGTGATTTTCCATAGTTTGTTGTATGCTTACCAGAGGGTACCCCTATTATTTTAGGACAGCTCCATGACTGGGTCAATTCGAGTGACCGAACCCTGTCCTCCGCCCTGGAATCAGCGTGAAAACCGGGGAATCACCAAATCCAATGGATCCAAATGGGCCACCATTTCAGGTTGAAAAATATCTAAAAAACCCAGATGTGTAACTGGCTTAATCCAGATGTACTAGAGTATAGTTTTAGGAACCCATTTTTTTTTAGATGTTTGGTATGTTCTTTTCAAAACATCACCATGGAGCTGGAGATTCGTGGGGTTGTCCTATAGGATGGGGCCCCCCAGTGATGTGAACGTTGGTTTATAAGCCCATGTCATGTAAAAATATAGCTATAAGTATCATAGACCAACTTGTTATTATAGTTATAAACCAACTTAGCTAACTATAGCTGTGTGACAACTATGGTTGACCACAACTCGTGGGATGCTCCCAATTCTGACCTCAGAAATGGGATGGGTCATGGGGTCATGGCGAATCCCCACCAAGAGATATAGCAAAGGAAATCCTACTCATGAACAGCTGGTTGGTGGTTTGGAACCATGGAATTTTGAATGACTTTCCAGAAACAGTTGGGAATGGAATGTCATCCCAACTGACGAACTCACTCCATCATTTTTCAGAGGGGTAGGTTGAAACCACCAACCAGAACAGTGGTGATGTACTTTTCTATCATTTTCCATCCATGGGAGTTCCTATCCAGTGGTTTGGAGGGAGTGAGCTGAGCTCGGGCTATCCATCTTCTCAAAAATCAGTGGGAAGCCGCGGCTGGAGCTATGCATAGAGTTTACGGAGAATCATCGCGGTTGGTGGTCCAACATTTCAGATTTGGCATTTACCCTCTGGTAAACAAACATAGCTATTGAAAATGACCATTTATAGTGGATCTACCCATTGAAAATGATGATTTTCCATAGTTATGTTAGTTTACCAGAGGGTATGTTTGTGGAAATGGATTGTGTTGAACTGTTTTTTGATGCCTCGGGGGTCTATATATTGCATAGGTTTTTCGGGCGCCAAGATGGCCAGGCCATGGTTTCAGTGTTCACCAGGCTACCACGCGAAAAAATGGGCACACAAATGAACCAACACAATGCCAGAATGAGAAATGGGGATGGGTCAAATTCTTGTACCCTGGTGAACATCAAAATAGCTGGTAAATGGATGTTAATCCCCCTGAAGTTGCTATTTATAGGTATTGATCCATAGCCAAATAGTGTGTCCATGTGTACCGGTCAGGCAGCCATGGTGTGACCATCAAAATCAGACACCCATGGTTTCAGTTTCACCATCAAAATCCACTACCCTAATTATCACAATCTTCTGACAATAATATATGTAGTAATCATAGAACCATCATTAATGCTGAACATATAATTCACAAATATAATATGAACATTATCAGAAACCATTATCTCATTATACAATTCACCATATAGTTACATAGAAACCATTACATATCATATAAAGCCATGATCATTATATAATTCACCATATAATTCACCATATAACTCACCACATATGTATATATATATACTCATTTAATTATATACATATCTGGTTGGTGGTTTGGAACATTTTTTATTTTTCTATATATTGGGAAGGGTGATCCCAACTGACTTTCATATTTTTCAGATGGGTAGGTCAACCACCAACCATATATATATATATATATATTATATGTATCATAGAAACCATGATATATGATGACTTAATTTATCATCATATAACTTATTATATACCATCATTAATGATAAAATAAGTTATACCATTTATGATATAAATAAGTTATACCATTTAGTTATACCATAAACATCAATTTAGGTATACCATATATACCATTAATTCATAGAATTGGATGGGCAAATTTTCACCGGAAAGCCCAACCAATTTGACGGTAAAAACCCATGGGTTTCCGGTGAAGATTTTCCCTCAAACCAATCCATTGAGTGAAGCATTAATGGTATATATGGTATGTAATTGATGTTTATGGTATAACTAAATGGTATCTTAAATATATCATGGTATAACTTATTAATGCTTCACCTCCATCCCAGCGGTCACAAACCAAGGCCTTCGGCTTCACCACCGCCGACGATCAGTCGGACCGGGATCCAGTGCAGTGGATCCTCGAAGGCTCGGAGCACGGCACCTGGGCACAACGTGGCACCGAGGTCCACCAAGTTACGGTGAAAAATAGGGATTTTGCCATGACAAATGGTGATTTGGACATGCAAAGTGGGGATTTTTTAGCAGCTAAAGTGGGGAGATTGAGCATGACAAATTGGGAGTTGATGGCCAACATGGGGATGCAAACTTGGCTCCAGATCATGTAACCTATGTGACCATGGGAATGGGTGGATGAGCATCCATTTCGGAGCTATTAAAATGTACCACATTTTTGATCCATCATGGAGGCACTGGACATTGGAATAAACATTAGGACAAGCTGCTTGGAACACACAAGACACAGCCAGGGGATGGGGGGTGGATACCGGAAGTAACTGAGAAAGTGTCCAGCCTTGGAGTATCCAAAGCGCGGAGGATCATCCCACTTTAACGCTTAAAAAACCTATAGTAAATCCCCTGTTTTTCAGTGGGGTTATCCTATTAGTTGGGTTAGAGGTTTTTATAACTTATGAATATGGTTATTATATGGTTATTATACTAGGATTCATGTTATGACGCAGTTGCAAAGTGATACCATGATCCAATGTAGTAAATTCTGGAAAAATTCCATGGAGAATCCCTGGCATTTTCTCTTGAGAATTCTGAGTCTCAGGTTCCTATTGGTTCAGTTTGCACGCGCAACTCACCGACTTCGCCACACCCACCAGCCGCGGAAGCAGTAGTGGATGGTTTTCCTGGGAGGAGGGGATGGGCAGATGGTGGGTTGATGAGCCAAGAAACATGTGGATTGAAGCCTCAAAAATGGTGATTTCACAAGCTGATGTAGGGATTTTAGCGCATAAAAACACAACGAAATTGGGATTTTAGCCTGCATTACATGGGAACCTGGGATTCTGCAGCAACAAACATGAGCCTGCATCGTGGATTTCATGAGCTGGTTGACCTACGAAGTCGGGGGCATATTCTAAGTCCAACCAGCTCAGCTTTTACTCGCTTGGAGATGTTGGGAACATTTAGCCACTTAGTCCATTGATATTTGGGCATGGGTCAAAACCTACCAGGTTTCACAGGCAACCAACATCCAGTTATTCATCCAGCAATGTCTCTTTCTTGCTGAATATCTAAGGATCCAACTTAGTTGACCCACGGCACCAGGGCAGATCTAAGGATCCTAAAGTTGACCCACGGCACCAACTGTTCAGTGACTTTGCTCCAACAAAAATCTAATGTTAGCATACTGTATTTGAAGCCATCATGACACTCAGGGCTTCGTTTCTACATCCACATTGGAAATCCTTGAGCCAAATAGGTTGACATGTGTTTTTCACTAGGTAAACTACCACCACAAAATGTCATGGTTTTTTCAATGGGAATTCCAGGATACTAAAATGGAGGCTACCTACCATATATAAGGCCTATTTTTCAGGGCTTTTTTCCGGGGATATACACCCAATTTCTATGGCTAGAAATATGGTACTAACGTACCTCTATTTTATTCTATAATTTTAGGATCCTGAAATTCCCATGTTTTTTTTTGGCCACGTCGGAGTTGATCCGACATGGGGATTTTCCATGAAATTCTAGCAGGCGCCCTCTTCCGACGCGGTGGAGACTGGCACGAACGAGGCAGCACTGGCGCCGGAATATTCGAGCCTTGGAGCGCCCTTTCGCGGGGGTGGAGTTGGGGATGGGATGCTTCTGATGCGAAATTACTCATGCTGGTTGGTGGTTTGGAACATGACTTTCATTTTTCCATCATAATTGTATGGGAATAGTAACCCCAACTGACTTTCATATTTTTCAGAGGGGTAGGTATACCACCAACCAGGATGATATTTTTTAGGGTCAGATACGTTGAAGCAGCTGAAGCATCATGCGATTCGGATTCTTTACGTCGGTCAATCGGTGAGTGATCGACCGAAAAGGTCATGTTTCCTGGAAGACTTTGCCATGAATGCTGCGGGAGTGGGTATTTCATGGGTATTTCGACGTTCCCCTCTGAGTGGACTTCAAGCACAAAGGGAAGCATGACATTTCTGAATGGGGATGCAAGCCCAGTGACAAAACTGAACCAACAACTGGAGAACAAATGGCCAAGTGGGGATGGATCGAAATTTTCTCCGTTGCCTAAACTCCAACATCGAACTAATGTTGAAGTGAAAAGCATTCAACTGCCCCCTGAAAGCCACATGATGTGTAGGTCAACACCTAGGACATTAGGACTCCAATCCACACACCTAGGACATTAGCATTCCAGTGTTGGCCGCCCGATGCATCATGACCATGACTGAGGGAGACTTGAAAATCTTGAAAGTTAATGCTTCTTTCATCAGCTTTGAAACCATCAGATTTTCGATTCAAAATCGAAGCTTTGAAATCTTTGGGAAAATTACCCTCTGGTAAACTAACACAACTATGGAAAATCACCATGTTTAATGGGTAAATCAACTATAAATTGCAATTTTCAATATGTTAGTTTACCAGAGGGTAACCAGAATGGTTCCAGTGTTGCCAGTATCGTCATCTCTCCCAGGAACAACGGCCGCCTTCAGCTGTTGGTTTACACGGAAAGTTCCTTCGTGGAACAAACGACGCCAGGGGCCTTCACTGTTACGGACCAGCGCCTTGACATTTGGAACATTTTTATGGACAGCAATTGGAAAACATATGGAACATATGGAACATTTATGAACGAATTATGGGAAAATCATGGAAAATCTGATTATGGACAATTTGTTGAAAAAAAATGAAACTTCTGCAGTGCGATGGTTCTGGGTATAGTTTTTTTGGCACTCCAGGTGGACATACATGGATGTTCGTGGATGTTGGTGGGCGCGATCATCCAACAAAAATGGTTCAATATGTCTCAATCATTCTGAGTTGGACATCATAGGAATTTGCCTAGAAAAAGAATCATCAGGGAACATGGTGCAGTAGCCAAATCCTGCCTGGTTTGAACACATTTCAAACATGTTTGGGCCTGTTGTCTGAGCCACAACCATTTGGTGCCCACAAAATTCTTTGGATGCAGCTTATCCCCTATAGCCTTTCACGGCCTGTCTTTGCCATTAAGAAACCACCTTGGCTTTGGACGTCCAACATATTCAGGTTCAACAAATGCGGCATGTTCTTCCCATTTGGCTGACAAGTCCAATTGGGCATCCTGGTAAGAGCCATGGATTCCCTCTCATTTTCCATTAAAGCAGCCCAGTGAACCCCACTTCACTGGTATTCAAGTCATATGTAACACGTATAAAAAACACATAAGACTCAATAACTTTCATGAAGAACTCATGGAGACACATTACAGTAAGTGATTTGGTGGTTCTAAGTGATCCAAATCTTGTGGTTCTAAGATGTTCTGAGTGAGTCTCCTGCCCATTAAAACACATCAATTTTCAACCCAGCTGATGACCCCTGACCAACGGCTCGTCGTGTCAGGAACGCCACGGCCGAAGACGTGACCTTCGAGGATTTGGATCTGGATTATGTGGAGCTGGGAGGCGATGAACAACGGTGAACTCTGTGTAGTGTGGTTTATGGATGAGCCAAGGATGATGATGAATAGTTGACTTCAAAAACCTGGGTTTATCACATTTTATTACTTGGTTCACTGGGTTTATAACTTGGTATACTTGGTTTATAGCCTGAGTTTTAACTTGATTAATGATTAGCTGTTGGGTTGATGGGTTTCTGGGGTGTGCAACGGCATAGGGTAGCCATAATGGATTTAGCAAAGAGAATTTGGGGATTTCATGAGATTTATAGCTGATTGTGATACTTAGCCAATGATGGTGTGAAAAATGGATGAACTGAGATATATGGTGAAGGAAGCATGAAAGAATGGGAGATAGTATATAGTAATGTGATGGGGATATAACGGGGATCCTATGGGGGATAGAACTATAATTATAATCGACTAATATGAACTATAGTGATGAATAGATATAGTGATTTGATCAACACAATTTTGGGATTTCACAGGATTCATAGCTGATTTATGACAGTTAAGCTGACGCACATAACTTGGTTAACTATATCGAGTTTATGTCGGATACAACTATAATTCACTATGGCGTTTATGAACCAACTTATGAAATCGTGTATACTCTGGCATTCAAACATGGCTGGCTGGAAAATACCCTATACATGGAGGCTAATAGCTGGGAAAATCTTTATTTCCGCAAGCAAGCCATGTTTGATTACCGGAGGGTAATCACCAAGAGAGGTATATTGAACTCATGGATGATTTCCTGCAATTTATTTTCTATTATCACCCTTAAGTGGTTGGTGGTCTGAGATATTTGATTATTTGATTATATTTGTTTTCTTCGGGCATAGAAATGGATCCCAATTGACATCAATTGACCAATGTTATTCAGATGGCTTGCAAATACCAGCCAGTTTAAACATATCATATATATCTATATATAATGTACTCACCAAAGAAGATACCGAACAGCTGAGATTTATCATGATTTGAGAATCAGATTTTACCAGCTTGGATCTTTTTGGAGTTGATATTATCTATATATATGATTGTTGATGAACCATAGTTATCAACGGATAAAATCACTACAATGGGTCCATACGTACAAACAATAGTGATTGATTCTAAGTAATGATTAATGATACAATTATTAATAATACCATCATAATCACAATGATAATCATTGATAATCACATGACAATCAACCCTTTTTGAGTTTTGTCCATTTTATTTATTTCATGATTGCTACGATGATGACTCTTTTATATATCATTCTTGGCGTTGTCATCATTATTTTTATATATTACAATGTTTAGCTTAGTGTTAGTATACTGGTGTTATTATTGTTTGTGTTTGTTATCAAACACCCAAGCGGTAAGATAACTTGGTTTAGAGTTCAGCCGGTTCAGGTTTTGTGGGATTTGCTGCTCCGAACGGAATGGTGAATTCCTACTGAGAGTTCAGCAGGGGTGTGGGTACCCACCAGATATTGGATGTCACCAACAGACTTTTTGGAATATATGATAATATCTGACATGTCCAGATGTAATACCTATATGTCCAGATGTTACTAGCCTCAGGTCATTCAACATAGCTATGCAAAATCACAATTTGTTGGAAAGGGACATCTAGCAATGGGGGTCATTTTCCATAGCTATGTTGAATTACTATGTCGGCTACGTGAAACTTCTTGACCGTTTCACTACCGTTAACCATGTCAGCACTTAGAAGATGGACACTGTAGGTTTGCTGGTTTGAGGGTGTAGCACCATTTCCGGACACACCCAAGTATTTGGATAAAGTTGTAGCGACCTCACATCGCGACGTCACTTGAATGATGGTTAATAAGGGGATCATCCCCGAATGACCTTGTTTTATTTTATTTCAGCTTTGTGAATTGTTATAATTCATTATGATTTGTCCATCTATAGATAACAATCTATCTATGGATAGATTATTACACTATACATTAGTTATTATGGATATTATGGATCATTATCCAGATATATCACCATATAGTCATAGGACAAGGAAGATCTTCCGCATCGCCAGTCACCTTGGTTCCGCATCTACGCGACAGGCACGCTCTTGTGGTCCGCCCCCAGCATGACCAGTGAGTTGACGCAATACAACATCTACTTGGCTGAGGTCCAGCCGTTCCAAAGGGTCGGGTGGGGCGGGCTTGGAAACTGGAAGTGATTTCACCCGGGATTCAACGCAGTGGATCATGATATCTGGATATATCTGGATAATATCCATAGATCTGGGTAAATTATAACGACCTCACTGTTCTCCCTCACTGGATTAAAGGTTAGTAAGGGGAATCATCCCCAAATAGCCTTATTTCAGATTAGTGAATTATGATAATTTACCCAGATAGATGATATATCTGGATAATGATCCATAATATCCATAGATGGAATATGATCACAATAACAAGCTGTATAGTGTAATCATCAACTTTGTCCAACTCCCAAAATAATCATTTTTTGAAGAAACTAGAGGTCCCCATGAGTCCAATGGTCAGTTTACCATAGTTTCCCCACCATTTCAAGCTGGCCATTGATTTTTTTGGATTCCATCGATTCCATCATCGCGGCAGGATTCCGTTGGCCTGGTTCGGAGCCTCTACGCCAACCTGAGCTACGAAAACCTCAACCTCTCGGTGCCGGCGGAGACGAATAGCTCCGACAATAGCTACTGGCTGGTGCCTGGGAGGTGAAAAGATGTGGAGCTTTTGTTTCCTTTAAAAAGACGAAGACCTAACCCTCTATATAATAACCATATATTAACCATCATGAACCATATAATAACCATATATTAACCATATATTAACCATATTTTCCATGATGAAATCCCCCATTTTTCATCCTGAAAACTTCCGGTCCCCAGGTCTACACCGCCTCGACTTTGGTGGAACAGACGACCCCGGCGTCGCTGCAAATCTTCGACCGCAACGGAACGGTGTCTGAGCCCACCTTCACTGGCGGGGACCGAGGGCAAGGGAGGGCTGGGGGAGTGGAGGCCCACCTTTTCCCTAGTGAGTTATGGCTGGAAAATAGGGAAAATGTATGATTATGTGGGATTTATATGGGATTTAATGGAAGATTAATGGGATTTAATGGCAGATTAATGGGGTTTAACAGCTGATGAGTAGGATTTATATGGGATTTAGATGGATTTAGTGGGATTTCATGAACAATTGATGAATGGGATTCCAATATTAAGCACCCCCCAGAAACCATGGTGAACCATGGTGGATGTAGGAGATTTTTTCCACCATCAAAGTCAAGGGATTCACCACATTGGGAACTCTTGGGGGATGTGGGGTTTGGTCTGGGTTTGTCTGAACATGTTGAGAAGACCCATGGAAAAACACATTTTGATGATTTACAAATCTCTATATATATATATATATATCCACACTAAGAATCTTAAACAGCCAGTTTGGGGAATGATATCCATTTTCTAGACACACTCATTCATATGGTGAATGTATAGACCTGTTTTTTTTGGATTTGCTGGGATTTCACAGAGATTGGGATTTAACACGATTTAAGCAACAAGGAATATGGCCATTGGTCAGGTCATGGTCCCATGGTGGGTCCACAATCCTGAGCCATAAAGGATATCCCGGATATCCCTATTGATGGCTTCATATGAGGGGTTATACTACCTGGTTGGGGATAATTGTAGCATACAAATTAACCCCAAATGATGTTAAATTGGGATATCTATTAACCAACCAGTATGATGGAATGAGAACACAGGCTGGTTTTTCATGGCTCGGTCCAGAAGTTATGTGGGTTCATCTTTCCAGAAGTTATGGGTTGTCCAAGGAGGTATGTAAAATCTTTGGGCCAACCCTGGATGGCTATCCCGAAAATACATTGATCTCTTGAACCATGGGGATTGCATCCCAAGTGGGTCAGCCAATTGCTTCGTCTACGACGCAGGACTTGAATTTGGATGTGCTGGAGGGTACATTGTCTTGGACTCCACAGGCCACAGGGCTTTGCGAAGCAAAACTGGTTGGTGCTTGGAACATGGCTTTTATTTTTTCCATAAATATATATATATATGTATATATTGGGAATGTCATAATCCCAACTGACGAACTCATATTTTTCAGAGGGGTAGGGCTCAACCACCAACCAGAAAACCTGTTGGAGTTCCTGCTATTTGTTTCGAAGAAACAAGGCAGTTGTGGGATTTAGTCTTCAAGGAGACTGATAGACTACAGTGGCCCCAGTGTTCCCCAAGCGGAGATCCTTGAAACTATTGGGATTATTGGGAAAATCAGCACTTCCAAAACCTGATTCCTTGCAAAAATAGTGGAGGACGGTGCATTTCAATCGCACTCCATCTTGTAGAAAAACACGAACACTTCGCAAGGATTCACCATTTCATACCAGTACCATTTCTGGTTGTTATTTTTGCGAGGTTTCGCTACAAATCACCAATTTTCTTGTTGAAATCCCCATAAACCCAACATTGAACCAAGCTATAAGGTGGTATACACCAACCTTCTAGTGATCCATTTCGATTTTGGATCCTCTTGAAACCTTCAGTTAAGTTGGGTCACACACGAAAGCCGCACTTTCCAGGCGAATCCAGAGGAAATTCAAGGCATTCAGGCGGGGCAACTTCCAAAAACCGATGATGTGAGGAGCCTGGAAAATCCCTTCAACTCCGATAGTTTCAGATGTTGGGATCTTTTGACGCATTTTTCATCATTTTTCCATCGGACATATAGACTTCGTGGGAGATAGACTTCGAGCCAGGACTACGTGGTTTACTTGGCCAGTAGTGAGATGGGGGAGTCGAGATCTCAGGCGCGCCAGACTAGCCATGACTGGGGCAAGGAGGACACCATAGCACTCTTCAAAGGAGGACATGTCGAGCCTGTCACGTTGAAAAACATCTAGTCAGTCATGATTCAATCTCAGAACCTTTATGTTCATGAATTTTCATGCTTAAAACTTTTAAGGACCATCTATAATTCATCCATATAAATCTGAACATCATCATCATCATCATCATCATCATCATCATCACCATCATCATCATCATCATCATCTACACATCGAGATATTGTCCAGCCCACCATGTTGCTTATCCATTCCATGCAGCCCACCATGCAGGTCGAGTCAGCCGTGGCCGCTGGCACGAATCAGCTACGTGGCCAGGGTAATTTTTAGGGACCCTTGGGGGATGCCACGAGCCGAAGCCTGTTTTTTGCGAGCCCTGGACTCATGGTTACAGTAAGGGAAACCATCCCCAGCCATGGCCGAAGCGCAATGGAAGTGTGTGGCCGAACTCTTCAGGTTGGTGAATGATTATAATTTACTCAGATCATTATCAAACAAGGAGGATTTTACCAGCAACTGGGATGGATGATGATCGATGCATGAAAATTATATGGATTGAAGCGACAAAAATCAGGATTTTACTTGGAACTACTGGAGGAGAGTTGGGATTTCGTATGATTTAGCTAGGGTTAGAATGGGGATTTGGCGAAAAAACAGGGGAAATTAACACGGATACACTGGGATCATATGGGATCTAAAACCAACCAACCAAACTCAGAATTCTATCAGGAGAAATTCGGTTTTAACCATGAACAACTGGTGAATCAACTAGGAAACCTGGTCCGTGAAGGGTCTGTTTTTATGCCATATAATATCCCAAAGTGGGGCCCCCGGTTACCCTCTGGTAAACATACACAAAACTATGGAAAATCACAACTTTTAATAGGTAGATCAACTATTTCTATGGGCCATTTTCCAGTTCGCTATGTAACAAATTACCAGAGGGTATGGGAATCGTGGTGTTGTTTCACCCATCTACCTCCTAGTTCGAGAAAAACCATAAACCTACCCTCCAGCGAAACCGTGTTTCAAGCTCCGCAGGAATCGTTTTTTCAGGATTTCACCTAGCCCACAGATCCTAAACATCAGCTGATCAGATTCCATGATGTCCCCATGACATATCCCTATAGATCCCAAAACCTATCACTGATTGGTGGTGATTCATTCTCATATCCTATCATTCAATCATTATATAATTTTATCTTCATGATATCCCTATGATTGGTGGTTATATCACCATCATTCAGGGGCCACACCTTGTACGCTAAAATGGCGCTGAGTGTCCCAAAAGAAACGCCGTTTCAGGTTGTCGCTCCCAGCGAGTCTGTCGCGGGGCTCGCAAACGCACTTCCTGGTCTATGCCAGGTGCTGCAGGGGAGAGTGGAGCCATGCGGAGCCATGTGGAGCCTGCCTCATCAATGCCTCATCAACGTTTTAAATGGAACAGTTTGCGATTGTTATTCACCCATCCAACTGTCCTCAGACTGTGTTATATACTATAATGTAATACAATATTGTATTATAATATATATATATATATAATATCCTCCATCAACCCAACACCTAGCCTACTAATGTTTACCAACTTACCCGTCGTTTGGAGCTACTGTTTGGGGTTTCAACAAACCAAACAGGTGATGTACATCGTGCTGTCACCCCTTAGTAACCATGGTCCATGGTTGGTTCATTCTTGGTGGGACAAAGACATCACACCAACATCCAAGTACTAGCATTCTCTAGGACTGTCAAGGATGTTGGTTTGCTAGGACTATCTAGGATCATCCCCAACATAGAACCTACATAGGATGTTAGTTAGGATCATCCCCAACATAGAAACAGCTGGATTATCTTCTAGGACTCCTTCCATTGAAAAACAGCACCCTTGAACAAGTCCAAAATCCATCTCCTTTGGTCGAGCCTGTGGCGTCCTTTTACTGGTCATCCAATGGGAGTAATCCATGAGTATACCAATGTATCAAAATCCACTACCACATGTTCAGACACAAAAACATCATAAAACTCACAAATGGTGGGCCCATATTTTTTTGGACATCCATCAGTTGCGAGTCCGAGTCTATACACCTCAGGGGTGGTTCTTTTCGCTTTTTTTTGGTTGGCTTTGTCTCCAATGTTTGCTAAAAGCCTATGTGTTGCGAACGGTGATATGGATGTCTTGTCCTCGGTCCTGGTTGATGATCTAAGCATCAAGTGTATTTTTTCCGTGTAAATCTATCATAAACTGAAGAGTTCAGCTACTTACCAACTTAGCTATCACCAAGGTGATGATAAATCCCCGTTTTGGCTCATGAAGTCCCCATTTTGGACACGGCCATCACGGCCGGGAGGTCCTCGTTGGCTGAGCAAAGCACTCCAGTAACCTGGACGATGATGCTTTAGATTGGTGCAACTATCCCTAAAATGGCCAAAAACTGGCTTGGTGAATGATGTTATAGTTTTTGCCCTCTGGTAAACATACAAAAAGCTATTGAAAATGGCCATTGATTTCGTGAGTTTTCCCATTAAACATGGTGATTTTCCATACTTTTTGTATGTTTACCAGAGGGTTTATCTCCAGATGACGGTGAATTTGAAGGAACATCATCCCAAACTGCTTTGAAATCGATGCAAATTGCCCAGATTTTGTGGGTTCAATCACCTGCAGAAGAACGCCACGACAAGACACTTTGATTCAGATTGTTTCCCCTGAAACATCCCAGGAGAAGCTCTGAAGACCACCCAACCGAAAATTGCTCAAAATCCATTGTTCATATATTTTTTTTCGATTTCTTTGTCATGAACATGGATGAAAAAAAGGTTTCAAATAGCCGAGAATGGGGCCCGGTGTTCCCCATTTCATTTGCCGTTTATGTTCCCTTAACGGTTGGTGCCTATATCCCCAGCATCGCTACATTCGAAAAAAATCCCAATGAGTTGAGGCGGGTGCCATAAGATTGACTTTATGATTGATATATCAGGTTACCCTCTGGTAAACTAACATAACTATGGAAAATCACAATTTTTAATGGGAAAACTCACTATAAATGGCCATTTTCAATAGCTATGTTAAATTACCAGAGGGTATATCACTGATTTTATATTAATATTGTGTGAAAACACTATGTTTGGGATAATTGGAATAATACTGATAATACTACGTATTATTCATTGTGCCGAATATATATATATATATATTTATATTATATGTATATAATACATATTGTTTGGGATCATTGGAATAATGATGATTTAATGTATACTATTATTCTTACTGTGCTTAATATATATATATATATATGATATATATATATATATATATTATACACATATATGTTTTTTTTTTTTATCATTCTTATATGTTGGGATACCTCAGAAAACATCCTCACTTGCTGTTACCATTGTTACGATGGCTTTCGCTGACTTTCGCTTCCCTGACTTGGCGACAGACATGGACCTCCAACGGCTGATTAGTCCTCCATGCTTTCAAGGCTGGAACATGTTCAAAAAATGATGGGTCCCATGAATGTGAACATTAGAATCATTAGACATGATGTGAACATTCACGAATTTCTTGAGATATAATGATGTGAACAGTCATGAAATTTCAGATCATGATTCTTATCACGTCTAATTTAAATTGATTGTGATTAGACGTGATTTAGCTTTGGCAGTTAGAAGATTTGACTAAGATTAGACGTTCAATCCCAAGTTTTCAGCCGTAAATCATCAACCCCAACTGTTCGGGATGTTGAGATCATCCCATTTGATCCCTGCTTTTGGTGGTTTCCAATCCATGGGGGTACCTCCAAATCATCCATTTATCACAGGGCGGGGCCCCATAGTTAGCTAAGTTGGTTTATAACTATAATAACAATAGTGTATGATACTTATAGCTATTTTTACATGGGCTTATAAACCAACTTATAACTGGGGGGCCCCATCCTGCATTTATAGCTGGGATTTTCACCATCCAGCTATTGGGGATCCACCATTCTAGGAAACCTCCATTTTTTGTTTGTCTCCGAGGCCTTCATCTCGTTCGAGCAGGCGGCGGCCTTGTTTCAGGTGCGACAAGCGGACGTCATTGGAATTCTAGCGACCCCAGGTAGAAAAGTTGGACACCTGGTATACATATATATACAATATAATATATATATAATATAATATATATATATAATTGTAATAATATATAAATATATATAGATATAATAATATATATATATATATACATGTACAATAATATATATATATTATGTATATATAACATAATATATATATATATGTATATTATGTATGTAATGTTATCTATGTATATATATATATGATATAGGGAAAGACTAAAGTTCCTATAGTTACAATTTTGGGACAGAAACATGTCCGGCGGAGATTTCTTGAGGATTTGAACACACAATTCACCGTGGGGATGGTACCCTCTGGTAATTTGACATAGCTATTGAAGATGGCCATAGAAATCGTTGATTTACCTATGAAAAATGATGATTTTCCATAGTTATGTTAGTTTACCAGAGGGTAATGATAGGGTATTTTCATGAAATTTTGACAGCTTTAGAGCGACCTCACACCACATTTTGGTGCTCACATCCTGCTAAGTATCCCTAAAAAGTGAAGTAGAAGTGATAGATAAACTCAATGAATCTCAAATAGACAAAAATGGGAGTTTCATCGGAATGCGTAGGGACGTTCATCTTTATAGGTATTCAACCGATATGATCCGACATTTGTCTTAGTATTCATTCCTACCAAAACGACGCACCACGAAACACAAACGGTTTCATGACGAAGCAGAAAACCATAGAAAACCAGACCTGACAAGATCGCAGTCGTGGCTGGGGGAGCCCTATCAACAGAGGTTTGATGGGGAAAATCAACTCACCAATGAAGGGGTTTTCCAGCCATGTTCGCGGAGGGTATCCACGAGGGTATCCACCTTTTTTCATCCGAGAGACTGGGGGAGTTCACAGTGAACTATCCAGGGTAGTGCTCCATATGCAACCCATGGTGGAATATGAATCCCAACAAAAGTACCCAACAGAATGATCATCCAGTTATTTTGTGCGGTAAATTAATCCCAGCACCATGGGTTGCCACCATGGCTTGCTCCATCTGGATAGTTCACTTGCGGAAGGCCTCACGGATAGGCGACCTGGAAGGATGGGACTTGCCTGGATTCGGGGAATCCCTGAAGAAGGCACTACTGTATTGATCCTTTTTTCAGATCAGAATTTCTGCAGATCCATTCATCAAAATTTATGATATTTACGATCCATCATGAAAATCTATTGATCTATTGATCTATCCATTTAGACAACATGGACTAATTAGATTATGGATGATGGTATTCCATCTACTAAATCCATAAACTAATAACTATAGATATCCATTAGATATCCATCGATTAAATCCAGATTATCCATTAGATTATTCCATCTGTTAATCTGTTATAGTTATAATCCTGGATTATAACTATAACAGATTTTCACAGATGGAATAATCTAATGGATAGGTCCATAAATCTATCCATCCAGTATAGTTCTCCATCTGCAGCCAGGCCTCCAATCTCTATTTCTCAGATGGCGATTTGGACGAAGCTGAAATCGGCGGGTGCCTCGGCGCTTTCTTTTAGTGGTTGGCGCCCAAGGGGGCGCGGCTGGGAATAGGTAAATGGTGGTTTAATCAGCAAAAATAGTGATTCAACTAAGGAATGTGTGGATTTATAATGATTTCTAGCTAATTTATGATAGCTTCTAGCAAAGAAATCGGCTGTGTACTAGGGTATGAATAGGAGAAGTATAGAGTTAGTCCACTGCAGGAGCTACAAACCTACCTTCAGAATGAGCCACCAAGATCTATTGAAGTAAGCAAGAATGGGGATTGAGCTCAAAATGGGTATATGAGTCTACCAAGCAATCAAACTAGTTTTGAAATTCACCCGAATACTTGTTTTTCAGTCCCTTTGACATTGGATGATTTGGGCATGGTAACCCTGAAGTTCAGGCGTTTAGGCCCTGAAAACCGGAGATGACCCAGTTTTACTCATGGTCCAGCTGGAGCTGTGCAGGCTTGGTTCAGATCTACCCATGATTTCGTTGGATTTTGCATCTTTTTTGCCAGCTGAACAGTCCTCATACTTAGAACATCGGCAACTTGGTTAAGCCCAGCTGAGCGACAACGGACCTAAGATCAGCGGTATTAAACCTTATAATCGTTCCCAAAAAAGATAGAGAAGTGAAATCCCACTAAAACAGCGATAGATTGTATATAATAATAATATATAACAATAACAATAATAATAATAATGAATAATAAAAATAATAATAAAATAACATAATAATAATAATAGTAGTAGTAATAATAATAATATATAATAATACTAATATATAATAATAATAATAACAATAATACTAATACTAATAATAATATAATAATAATAATTATTAATAATAATATATATAATAATAATAGTAATAACAATAATAATAATATAATAATAATATAATAATAATAATAATATATAATAATAATAT
>Ga0126342_10003819_pt1 | contig 25259 bp, 21 predicted proteins | sample Cyp1metagenome_FD_92528 | JGI IMG/M metagenome (GOLD analysis project Ga0126342, IMG submission 92528) | Coral microbial communities from Lord Howe Island, Old Settlement Bay, Australia - Cyphastrea 1 metagenome | ecosystem: Host-associated > Invertebrates > Cnidaria > Coral ... | reverse complement strand
CACTCCTTACTTTACACCCCACACTCCACACTCTACACTCCACACTCCACACTCCACCACACTCCTCACTCCACAATCCTCACTCCACACTCCACACTTTACACTCCACACTTTACACTTTACAGTCCACACTCCACACTCTACACTTTCCACTCCACACTCTACACTTTACACTTTACACTCCACACTCTACACTTTACACTCTACACTTTACACTTTAAACTCTACACTTTACACTTTACACTCTACACTCTACACTCCACACTTGACACTTTACTCACTCCTCACTCCACACTTCGCACTCCACACTTTACACTCCACACTCCACACTCTACACTTTCCACACCACACTCCACACACTACACTTTACACTCCACACTCCACACTTTACACTCTACACTTTACACTCTACACTCCACACTTTACATGTTACACTCTTCACACCACACTCCTCACTCCTTACTCCACACTTTACACTCCACACTTTACACTTTACACCCCTCACTCCTCACTCCACACTTTACACTCCACACTCCACACTCGACACTTTACACTCCTCAGCCTACACTTTACACACTACACTTTACACTCTACACTCTGCACTCCACACTTTACACTTTACACTCCTCACTCCGCACTGTACACTTTACACTCCACACTTTACACTCCACACTCTACACTTTACACTTTACACTCCACACTTTACACTTTACACTCTACACTCCACACTCTACACTCCAGAATTTACAGTCTACACTCAGCATTCTACACTTCACAGTTTCCACTCCACGCTTCACACTCCACACTTTACACTCCACACTTTACACTCCGCACTCCACACTTTACACTTTAAATGTACAAGACTGTGTAAATAATTTATTTAATTCAAGTGTTCTGCATGACTGCATTTCCATGTGTTTCGACATCATCACCATTAACATACGTGTGAGCATTCGGGTTCGTGGGCTGCATCTTGTTTTTTGTAAAAGTATGTAAAAGTTGCTTCCAACCAATATGTTGGCGACCAGAGGTGGTTCGCTGCAGTGAAAGTGTGGATGGAGTCGTCAAGCCAGGTCAGCTGATTTCGTGAAATTTATATAGTGACACTGTAAGTCCACTCATGTAGATAAATCTCTCACAACATGAAACCATGGGTGAAAATCTCAAAGCAGGGTAATCCAAAACATTAAAATTTGTTTCATGTTTTTTCTTCAAATGGCAGTGTAACAACCCAAGTTTCAGACATGCCCATATCCATCATTCAGCGAAATCCTTTTTTTTGGTAGTTAAATCCCATGTTTGATGGTTAGATGATCCAGTCATGTGGGTGTAAATAGCTCATACTTGGAGCAGATGGGGTTTTTGGGCCAAAATTGGGTGACCCGAGAAAAACTGGGTGAGTCATACCGTATATATACCATTATATACCGTATATCATAGCATTAAAAAAACTTAAAAGTCACGAGCCCAGCCATTTGTCGGTACCCTCCTGTGCAGCCGTGGGGCTTTCGAAACATCGCAGCCTGTCTCCGCGTCGGGGCCCACGGGCCGACCCTGGCCGTGATGGTCTCGGCCCTGGAGGGTCGGTGGATGCTGGAAGATGGCGAGGGCAACACCTCCTTCGCCCTGATCTCCGCGGACTTAGAGGTGACCTTTGTGGATGATCCCGTGACCTGGCGTGAAAAAACTGCACTGACTTGAAGATTTGTGTGTTGGGGCGGTTAGGCGGGGGTCTAGCCATGAAAATTAGGGTATATCGTATAAAAAAGTCCCCACTTCATCGGTAGATTACCCAATTTTTTTCAGGTACTTGGAGGGTCTATATATATAATGGGTACTTTCATGAAGGACAAAAAAACAACATCGACATATTGAAAACAGTAGACCCGAGATGACCAGATTTCGTAAATTTGTTTTCCAGCAAATATACATATTGGTGAATTATACATGAGTTGATGTCTAATTTCCCGTAGCCGTACTGGTTATGTTAGTAAACATGGGGACCATGGGGGGCCCATCCCACGTTTTCATAATGCATTGTTTTTCATAATGCACCCAAAAAAGGAGAATCTATGGTACAGTATTAATGACATTATGCGATTTTATTACGTATAAACTGTACCATATAATAGTAAAACATTACATAATGAATGGTACAATCTTGGTGGTGTCAGTATATTATAGTATATTCATATTATAACAGATTGTTTTTTGACCCCCAAGAAGCGCTCAGATCGTTGTCACAGGACACCAGCATGCGAATCGTCCTGGGTGGAGCAGACAGTCTCCACTTCGGGATGGTCTCCAGTGACGGTGAAGAGCTTTGTCGCGGGAAGTTGGTCGAGACCAGTGAGGGTCAGACCTTAGAGTTAGAAAGTGAGGAGGGAACCGAAACCTGGCAGAAGATGCCTGGACTTGCTGAGTGATTTTTCTGATGTTTCTGATTACTGTAGTTCTTATCCACCAAAGATAGGGAAACCTATAGAGGGAAGAACGTTGTCGTTTTTTGGTCGTGAATCCATCATCGAAATCCAAGGATAAAGCCAGATGCACCTAAGATCGTTTCAAGAAAGAAAGGAGGTTTGCCACGGATATTCACCAAAGAAGGGCAGCAAGGATCCAACCAGCCGGAGGAGGGGTAAAATCCTCGTCCAGGCTGGAGATGGGGGTTGAGGTCTCAAAAAGAGGACAACCTAGGATCATCACATATCATTACCAATTTGCCGCATGAAATTATTTGAAATCCTATGAGGTCTTTGTAGTGATGAATTTTGCATCGTTTCATTGTCTGGATGTCTCTTGTAAATGAGTTATTGTGTCAACAGGTGCATCAGGACGCTGCTAGATTTGGTCAAGATCATTTCAGGCCAAAGCCACCCGCTTCGGAAGAAGATTTGAGGTTTAGTGAGTGGCCAATGGACGGCTTCGAAACTATTTGTGTTTGGTGATCTACCGAAATCAGTCTTGTAGATCTTTCTGACTGCTGTTGCTGACTGTGCATGAAGTTGAGTGGATTGAAACAGTGATTACATACTGACGTAGTGGTTTATCCATTGTTTTTGTTCGTTGATGATCAGTTTGTAGAAGTGCCCATGTTTCACCTTGAGCAATGCTCTGAACAGAGCTATGTCTCGGCATAGTGTAGCAGAGCAGATGGTGATTGCTCCGCATACGCTGAGCAAGATCGCATCACTTAGTAGGTTGTTTGTCCAAAAAAGTGCCCGGATCATACAATCATTGCAATATCTGTCTGGGTGAAACATATCATAACAGATCAACCCCTCAAAATGCATGGTTTCATAGGTTCAATGCATTTCAGTACAGCAGAGGGACCAATTCTGTGCATCCCACGCGGTCTGTCCTGGACAGCCAGACAGCTCAAGGATGGATGTCCACTACAGACGAGACAGGCGTGCTAAAGCCGATAACAAACCTCCAAGCAGGGATGGTTTATACTAACTTTGGATGGTTTTATCCCACTGCATCCCCAACAATTTAGGCTGCTTCAATCCCAAGATGTATCAAAGGGTTTTGCATTCACCTCCTTTTGCCATATGAAATGGCTAGCTGATATCATTATCCCCATGTACTTTCACAGCTGTGTAACCACATGGTGCTTGCGCAACGCGCACCGGCTGGGACCTTGAGTCCTTGGGCCATGGGCGACATGGACTGCTGACCTGCACTCAGAGAAAGTCATCCAAGAATGAATCTACCAGAGGGTAAACTAGCTGTTTGCAATGGAAAATCATCATGTTTAAGTTCGGTAAATCAACTATTTCTATGGGCCATTTTCAATAGCTATGTTAGATTACCAGAGGGTACATGAGCAGTGGCCTGAATCCTTGTTGGTCACTGTATTTGTACTAGTATACTTCTATCTTCTGGGGGATGAAATGCCGATTGTCCATTGATTCTCCTATCTGATGTTTGGGCCCTGGGATTCTGGAAAGGTGATGGTAAAGACTTCCATGGGGATGGGCACGTTTTCCACCACAGAAATCTGGGGAATCTACCGCTGCCGGTTCTGGTGAAAAAGTGTTGTGGAATTTTTGGGAAACCAGCACATTTCTCTGCACCTGAAAATTGTGCAGTGCCCAAAGAGTTTCCACTGGTATGATGATGATGATGATGATGATGAGAATGAGGATGAGGATGAGGATCAGGATGAGGATGAGGATGAGGATGAGGATGATGAGGATGAGGATGATGAGGATGATGATGAGGATGATGATGAGGATCAGGATGAGGATGATGATGAGGATCAGGATGAGGATGAGGATGATGATGATGAGGATGAGGATGAGGATGAAGATGATGATGATGAGGATGGATGATGATGAGGATGATGATGAGGATCAGGATGAGGATGATGCTGATGATGATGATGATGATGAGGAGGATGAGGATGAGGATGATGAGGATGAGGATGAGGATGATGATGAGGATCAGGATGAGGATGATGATGAGGATCAAGATGAGGATGAGGATGAGGATGGTGATGAGGATGAGGGTGAGGATGATGATGATGATGATGATGATGAGGATGATGATGATGATGATGATGATGATGATGATGAGAATGAGGATGAGGATGAGGATCAGGATGAGGATCAGGATGAGGATGAGGATGATGAGGATGAGGATGATGAGGATGATGATGAGGATGATGATGAGGATCAGGATGAGGATGATGATGAGGCTCAGGATGAGGATGAGGATGATCCTGTGGATTTGGTGCCCCACCCTTGGATCCCTCTAGGATGAGATTTCAGCGTGGAAACTGACTGAGGACACTGCACCGGTGCGCAGCTGCATGCCAAAGGCTCAAATCCCGGGAGCCACATCTGACCTTGACCACTGTGGGAAGCTTCCACAAAAAAAATCGGTGGAATGTTGCTGGGGAAAAGTCCGTATTTTGGAGAAAGGTCACCACCAACGCCTGGAAAAAGACGGGATCCCACCAAGCGGTTTGGTCCAGAAATGGTGAACTTCATCCCTTGAAACACCGACAAGGGTGGACAGCGCTGATCTAAAACCATTTCCCAAATTATATCCCCAGTCAAATCCACCCATTTTGTGGGTCTAAAATGGGTGGATTTGGTGTTTCCCCGGGCACTTGATGCAGGTGTCATTGGAATCGGCCCGAGCTCGTGACCATGAGATTCTCGATAAACTCGGTCGGGTGCAGCAGGCCACAGTCGGACCAAGGGAACTCAAAAACTTGTGGACTGAAATTCTGACTACAAACAGTTTGGACATCATAGTGACTATTTATTATAGTTGATATAAATGGTTTATAATTGATAGTTTATCTTAACATCTGACTGATGTTTGTAGTGACTTACAAGTGACTTACAGTTTGTATTCAGTGATAGCTGATGATAGTTGATAATTGATAAAACTGATCTAGTCTAATAGTGGCTGATTCTGTTTTACGCTCACCCAACGCTAATCCCGACCCCACCCTGGGTAGGTACTATCGATCTTTTGGGGTTCATGATTGTGATTTTTGGGATGCTTGATGTTCCTGGGAAAATATCAAAATATGGACATGAGTGATTGAAACTTCATAGACTGGGATTGAATTATAATGACATACCCTTCGGCACTCAAACATAGCAATTGAACATCTGTAAAAGTGAAGGTCTTTTCATGGGACCATGGGAAAATGTCCCATGTTTGATTGCCCAAAGGTAAGAATGAATGATATTGAGACTGGTTGGTGCTTTGGAACATGGCTTTTATGACTTTCCATATGTTGGGAATGTCATCATCCCAATTGACGAACTCCATCATTTTTCAGAGGGGTAGGTCAACCACCAACCAGGAGAGGTTTGTTCATTTTTCAGTTTTGCCTTGGACGATGATTGCCTTGATGGTTTTATGTGACAGCCGACTACCCTCAACTTCCATGTTGGGGAACTGCATTTTATGACCATGAAAGTTACTAAATATAGTAATTATTTTTTGGTCATATATAGTATTATAAAGTTATATATATATGTTATAGATAGTATTTTTGTTCCTCAATCTGTATAAATGAATATAATTTCACCAAACAATATTGGTTTTTGATGGGTGAAATTTTCCCTGGTGACTTTCCTGGCACGACCAGGCAGCCCAAAGTCACAAGCAGAAGACAAAGCTTAACCAGCAACGTCACGAGTGGATCGAGCAGGTTCCGTGGATCGCTTTTTATCGATGGTTCTGAGACATCTTGGACGTGGTTGCTGGAGTCAAAATTATTGGACCTCTCAAAATGTTTTGCAATGATTCGGTCAGTACTACCCTCTGGTAAACTAACATAACTATGGAAAATTACAATTTTTAATGGGAAAATCCACTATAAATGGTCATTTTCAATAGCTATGTTAAATTACCAGAGGGTAAAACCACCAGAAATTGTGGGTCTATGGATGCTCTACATGGGTTTGTCTGAAAAAAAAGGACGCCCATTGCAGGTTTTTTCCTCAGGTTCCCCATTGAAATTGCCACAAACATCCACAAATCAAATTTTGAGACAACCCGGATGATGTTGCGTAGTACGAAGATGATGCTTCTGAATAGATACTTATTATATCTTATTATATTTACATGATATCGATGCTCTCCCAATTCAACAACTGGTCTGTGTCACAGGTCCAGATCGCACGCCATGCTTCCTCAACTGTTCCAACAAAATCTGAATAATTTTAGTACAATATTATATTTTTTACAGTATTATACTAATTACAAATACTGTTAGTATTACAATTGATTATTATACTATTATACTAATTGCTGAACCATATATGATTATTACAATGATTATATATTATACCAATAATCATTTGTAATTGCTGTGCTCTAAGTTGCCATTCCGACTCTCAGTGACCGCCTTTTAAACATTTCCAGGCTCGTGTATTGACTCGAGAAGCACGGAAGTTGGAGGTTGGGCAGTTGGGCACCGCGTTTTTATTACGTTCTCTCAGCGAACGTAAGCTGGAGCAGGTGTTCCAAAAATAGGTATCTTTCAGTAGATGTTCCATTGTTCATCATTGTTCCATCCAAGTAAAAACCTGATTTATCTGATTTCCGGAGCTGGATTTGCATCAGTTTGAGCATCGATCGGTTGTCTAGAAATGCTGGACGAGAGCCTCGAGAGCCAGTGTTTCCACATAGGATGACTTGAAGGATGCCGTCGAGGGAACGTGGTTGGGATCCTAGGATCCTAGCTCCGATCTGTCAGACTGTCAGATGATGTCAGTCACTACAATAACCCCCCCAAAAAAAGGGTAACAAAGGACTTTCCTAAAAATAAAAAGGTTGCTTAAAGTAAGTTCCCATTGATAGTGACAAATTGATACATCATCGTACAATCTTGTACTTAGTTCTATCTTTTTGGGGCTTTCTTTGTCAGTCACATCTGTCGCACAGAAATGACCTCTGTTGCGTGTAAAAAAAATCCCAGGCCTGAGGTGAAAGATGAGCTTCAGGTGCGATGTGAAGTTTCCCATGGGAAAAAAGGTCCAAGTTGAAGGGAAAGTCAACACGAAAGCCATGAGTTTTTGTCAATTGTTGGTCAAATAATGTCAAATATATCTTAAGATAAAGAAACCAATGCTGGGGGACAATGAGGAACAGCGCGGAGTGCAATTCGGCATCATTCACTCCAGCACTATACAGTTTCATGTTCAAATCACCACTCGACCCATATTGCAACGTCCGCTGCCAAAGGTTGTTGCTGCAAATTTGAACATGTCTGGCACAAATTGAACATGTCATCACGGATAATTATCTCACGGTGCATTTGAAAGGACACTTGCACATGTGGCCTATGAAGGTACAGAAGGCAGAGAGCTCTGGCTCTGACGTGTGGCTTCAGGCGTCCGTGGATAATCCAACCAGGTGTCATGCGATGCTGTTATCATTCTCGATACTTCCTATGGATTTCATCCCAGTATTGTAGTGTTCATGGGGTTGATTGAAGGGACCATTTTTGTTTGTTCAAACCAGCTAGACACTCAATTTACCCATCAAATTCTGCATGTTTAATCCCAATATATATATATATGTTGGTGCCTTCACCTGTTTTTACGGATGAATTGGGCGTCTACTCAAAGCTCTGGTTAAGTGATTTTGTTCGAACATGATAGTTATACTATTAGTTTTTTCAGGGTGTTCAGGGTGACGTTGAAGTTGATCCATCCTCATATGAAACACCGCCATCATTAAGCGTCCCTGACTGCGATTAAAAAAACCCAACAGATTCACCATGGAACGGTCGGTGCAACTACTATGAACGGGGGAAGGGATATGAAGGGTTTGCCAACATTATGAATATATATATATATATATGTGATTATATTCGCACTGATATTCACCATAATATTCCCATTATTGATGATCAATATCCCGTTCATATCCCATGAATACACTCATGGTAAACTAACATATTGTTCATTTCTTTTCCATATAGAAATATAGTTGATTTACAAAAAAAAAGTGGTGATTTCCCATGATTTTTTGTAAGTTTATACCAGGTACCCTCTGGTAAACTAACATAGCTATGGAAAATCACCATTTTTAATGGGAAAACTCACTATTTCTATGGCCATTTTCAATAGCTTTTTGTATGTTTACCAGGATATCCCATGAATCTCCGGCCATTTCGATCCCATTTGAAGCGCGCAGGTCTCCGGACTGCGCCAGCTGGTGTCGCAGCTCCGGCTCCGTGATCCGCAACGCTTACGTGAAGCACCGCAGCAGGCGGGGAAGCCATGGGAAACCATGGGATTTTCCTGGGAAAACCACGGGATAACCATGGGATTTTCCACTTCACCTTAGGGTAAAGCTGCGATTTGCATTTTTTTTGGGAGGAAAAGCAAGTTTGATTGATGAAAAACTCAGGGATTCTTGCAAAGAGGGGATTCAAAGTCTCAGAAAAATAGATTGAGAAAATCAAGGGGAAATTCACTATTCAACTAGGGTATAGTCCTAAAGGAAAGGATTAAATTGCATGAATTCAAATGATTAAACTAAACGATCACAAAAATCGCGAGACTGCGGAGGTTGGATTTTCAGAACTGACTTGCCAGGCTTGGCAGCTGCAGGAAGTCTTGAGTAGCATGGCAGTGGCTGTCAACAACCAGAACCAGCAGTTGACTTCGGAGGTGACGGGAGACAAAGGGTGAATGGGTGGTAGATTCTGTTGGTGATGTTAGTGAGCTATTATGCTATAGCTAATTCACTTGAATTTGAGATCAGGTGATATCAGATGTTACGTTTTTGCAATTTTAAGATGATGTTATAATACCTCACCTTGCTAAACATTGACAGCGTTGACTCTTTCGGATGATATCCAAGATTCGTCGCAGTTTGCGGAATCTGAGGTTTTCTGGTGTCAAATTAGCTTCAGCTGCTGCGCAGGCCGCCCTGTTGGAAGAGGAATGTTCCTCTTTGAGGAGCCAGCTGCGTCTTGAGCCCAAGCTGTCGACCTGTCGGCAGCTAGGCCTGGAGTTGTTTGGCCACGGTCCTGTCGCTGAGGTTGTGATGTGGATGGATTGGCTGATCGTTCAGCACTTCAGGCCGATGTTCTCGACTTGGAGAGCTGGATGGTACTAAATCTCCCTTCAGTCCTGTTTCTACATTTAGAGGTATTCTTTGAATTCAGGTTATTAGATACACTATGCCACATATATATATATATAGCTGATTGGTGGTTTGGAACATGAATTTTATTTTTCCATATATTGAGAATAATCATCCCAAATGACTTTCATATTTTTCAGAGGGGTTAAAACATGTTAAAACCACCAACCAGATAGCATAGGGAACAATTGCCAGCTTCGGGACCGAGCCTGGCCAGGATCGTTGTGACTTGAGTGACGAAGAAGATGACTTGCTGCAGAACATCGGGGACGGTGAAGAGGTGCCCAAAATGCCCGGCGCGGCCTGACATTTCAGTGAGACCCTGTGGGACCTAGCTATGGCACTGTGACATACTATACCCTCTGGTAAACATACAAAAAGCTATTGAAAATGGCCATAGAAATAGTGGATTTTCCCATTAAACATGGTGATTTTCCATAGTTATATTAGTTTACCAGAGGGTAACACTCCAAATGGTCCAAGTTATGCATGCAAAAAACATATTGAAAAAAAAAACACCTTTTTCATGGGCAAAAGTACTAGAAAGTTTTGAGGTAATCCACCGCTCAGGATTACCGCAGGGCCCTGGAGGAGCTGAACGTCCAAGTGTCTGCCTCCGTGATGGAGCTGGAACAGGAGATGGGACCAGTTCAGTTCGGAAAATCATGGGATCATACTCAGGGGTTGGTAACTGTCCCATTTTGGGTATATTGGATATATTGGACATCACCTTATAGAGGCCATTATAGACCATATACCTAATGGTTGGGTGATGTTCAATGGGGACATTTAATGACCCATGATACTTCGGATTACTGTTGATACAGTTAAAGTACTGGTATCGTTTGCCATCAAATCAAAAATGTGCAAAAACCTGAACATTGGATTTCTTGGTATCTAAGATTGACAATGGTCATGGGAATTGTCATGCCTGAATTTGAGTGTTGTCACCAACATTTAATGGGGTTTGACAAAGTTGATATGGAGATTTAACCAAGGAAACAACATAATTGATAGTTAGTTTTATATAACCACCAGTGGTCCCAGTTCTTTATCACTCCCAGTATTGGAACATGCTAATTGTCTTACTAACTTAGGAGATGGGAGCCCCGCCTTGTAGGGTATCCTCTACTTTTAAACAAAATATTGTTAAACATGTTTTAACCAATCAAACATGGGGAAGTAATAGGGATATTAATAGATATTAATATATACTCTTGCAATCTAACGGTTTGCTATGGAAGAAACCAATTTCAATAGGCAATCTACAAAGCCTTTGTTGGGTTCATAGTCGTATACCCGGTTTTATGGCAGTTTGAAGAGGGATGACGATGATGAAATATATTAATAAATAATATATATATATATGTGATAGACCATTTGAGGGACAGTGATAATCCATATTTTCAGACAAATCCAGGTTGGCTTTTGCTGGTTATGATTTTCCCGACTACTTGGTAGTTCAATCATCGTGTTGCTTTAATGTAGCGGCTGTAGCATTGAAGAGAGCACCTGACTTTGCTGGCGTGGCCCAGGAACAAGAGGCCGGCATGTCGAAGTTTTTGAATATGTGGTTCATGATCCTTCCAATTTTCATAAATCTATGTTAATTTAGTAAAGGTTAGTATGGTCGGAAAAAATCTATGTCGGAAAATCTATGTTTAACCTTTACTAACCTTAACACGGCCTATCCAAAGGTGGAAAATCGTTGGAAACATCTCAGAGCTTTTCGCAGAAGGAGCTTTCAGAGCTGCGCCGCAAGAGGGCTGGTGCGAGCCTGATCGGTGGGGCTGGTATGAGTAGACCCTCAACCAGAAATTTGAGCAATTGATACTCATAGATATATGGGTAATATAGTTATTAATATATGGGTAATATATTTCTATAGTATGGTTCTATTAGGTTAACCCGATATCTATGGTATAGTATTACTATATGGGTAATACTATATAGATATGGGGTTAACCTAAATAGAACCATACTATAGAAATAACTATATACTTTTATACCATTTTTTTTTATATTATTGTTTACCAATTTTTGCTGATGAAATGAGGGTTATGGTCCATGGGATTTGTGATAAGTTGTGTATGTTTTTCTGAAAATCCTTTGGAAAGGCCGAACCACATGATAAGGAACAAGATGTTCTCTAGTTGTCAACTTACAAACCTGCAAGTGCTATGAGCAGTGGGGTTTCTGATGACGGCAATCCCCAGACAACGAAGATTTTGTGGTTTTGCATCGCAACCAACTTGTTTGCTGTATATTATATCTATTGGCTTAAATGTACTTAGCTGGTATTAGCTAGTACCGCAAATGTATTTTGGAATATTCTAATTCCCTGTAAATGATTATATTACATGCCTGTACCACGTAGATGGGACAGGTTGGGATGATGATGCTCACTTTCGATTCTTGCACATCAAGAAGGAGTTCCAGGCAGCGAGTTTCCTGTTACTGAGCCAGGTGCTACGAAAAATGTTACGAACCCTTGATGTTGAAAGCACATGTCACCTGCAGTTTGTGACTTTCAGGAGTGCATGAGGAACTATCTAGACCCTCCAGCCCTCGAAAATTGGTGTGATATTATATTATGGTGTGACATTATAAAGATATTATTATTCGGTGAATGATACCTATTAATTAGTATTGGGACTTTTACTCATTAATAGTGAGTACGAACGGACGGTCTAAGTACAATTGTCCCAACCTTCAATCCACGGTTCGTGGATTGGCCCATAGTTTTTCTACGACTCATTGGTGTGCTTGTCAGCGCGGGGTACCCCTCTAAAAAAAATGCAATTTGTTCATAGGAACAGGATGAATCACTGGGTCTTGTGGTACCAACTGGATTTCACCGTGCAGCGTTTTGCTCCGGTCATGGCGGATAGACACGTAACGAGCCAAGTACGGTCATAAACCTTTTAAGTTTGGTGGGTGGTAGGAATTTCATAACTCGCCAACTTGCAAAGACAAAAGGGAATTCTCACATTTTGCGATATTCAGTGCAATCACATGCATCATGTTGCCATTGAACACGAGAAGCAACATGATATATGATTCCAAGTTTCAATGCAACTGGTCCAAGAAAAGTTCACAGGTACAGGCAGATCTTCCGTACTAGACGACTGTTTGCAGCCATGCTTAAAATGCTATTGTGCCATGCTCCTGCGCCAGTGCTCAGCCCTTCACCGCGGCCAGTGCCTACCAGCTCCCCAGGCTTCGTTTCCGGCGAGCGGCGATGGCGCCAGGGTGCTGCGACGGTGCTGGGGCTGACCTCCGTGGCATGGAAAAAGAAGCGGCGGCAGCGCCGCGCCGTGGAAGGATCCACCGAAGCTCCAGCGGGTGAGGCACGACTGCCAGAACGGATCCGACGAATTGCAGCAGAGTTGCGAAAACTGGAAAGTATCACCAGTGCATACAGCCAAATTGCTCCTTATGGATTTCCACAGAAGAGCACCCCAGAAGGGCTGGCAGCCATGAATGAGCTAGAACATTTGATCAATGGGGAACTTGAGCTTGACAATCAAGAGGCGCAGCTGCTGGTAGCAAGCCTTCAACACGAGAAGAGTGAGTTTGGCCAAATTGTGTCAGAAGCTCTGCATATTTTACGAGAGGGGAAGGACCATCCTGCCTTCCCTGCAGCACAAGAAATCATCGATTTGCTGGGCCGCGCCGATGCCAATGGAGATACTCAGGTGGATCCCGCACCTGCTTGGCCGTTGCCGCCCAGTGAATCAGATTCAGCTCCCAACGCGCAAAATGCGCGCTGGCCGATTCTGGCGGCGCTGGATCAGACCTGTAAGGACGGTGAACGAAGCTTGGGCCTGGCTGAAGCGGAGTTGTACATGGAACCAGGGCAACAAAGCCAACCCAAAGCGATGACATTGAAGAAAATTTTGAAGGCTGCGCCATCCCACAAGGTGCTTGGTGCAGCAGAGACACCCATCACTGGTGTTGTGGACGTCATGGAACGTGCTATCCCCGGTGATTTATTGCTGGTGGAGGTGGATGATACAAGTTTCGACCAGGAGTTCATCAACAGCACCTTGGAGGAAGCAGATTCCCGCGAGGTGTCTGCAGTGGTTTTCTTGGCTCAGACCGTTGATCTGAAGCTATTGAAGGTGAGCTGGGAAGGAGAGCAGAGAACCTCTGTGAAAGCTGCCACTGTCCTGCCACAAGTCACCAAAGGTCAAGCCTTGGCCTTGTCCTTGGCACGTGCGTTTTTTGCCACGCAAAAGATGGGCCGAAAGATGATGAAGATCGCTGTTGTGGGCGACCATTTGGAAGTCCGAAGTGCATCCTGGCTTTTGTTCAAGATTCTGGAAATCTATGCTGGAGCCTCAAAGACAGGCTTCATCAACAACCGCTGTTCCATGATTGCCCAAAGTTCTCTTGGCACTGGAATGCTCACGAGATGCACAGTCGAGGAGATCTTGGCTGGAATGAACGCAGCTGAAGTGGACTTCTGCGTGGCTGAAGTGCTGCCCGGATCGGACAGCTTTGACCATGTGGACTTTGATCTGGTGGTTGACTTGGGTGGAGATGCCACCATTTCTGCTGCGCGGCTGGTCAGCCCGAAGAACGGGAAGAGTGAAACGAAAGGAAAGGGCAAGGCGTTGGGCAACATGGTGGAAGGGTCGGTTAAGAAGACAAGTATAGTTACTGTATGTGAAGACATTATCTATGAATCTACTGAAGCATAGAAACAACATGAAACAACATGAAACAACAAACAACGTGTCAAGTGCTTGCATTTGGAACTATTTAGCCCATGAGCCTTGTGTCTTACCTTTCTTCCTCCACTCCAGTACAGGTGAGCTACAGCTTCGAAATTCCCAGAGTTCAAGTAGCAGACTTGGAGGACTATGCAAAGCTCACGAAGAATGAAGTAAGTGAGGAACTGGAACGTCGAGGAGTTGATATTTCTCCAGCTGCCAGTACTAAGAAGGAGCTACTAGAGAAACTTCAGGAGCTCTTGGTCAGTACTGATCCTGAGCCACGGCCATCAAAAACGGATAAAAACGGCCAGAATCTGCATGCGAGCTTCACATCTGTCGGACTCAGAGGTTTGGAGCTGAACTTGATGGGTCTTGGAATGGACGAGCAACTCATCTTGCCCAGTTTGGGCCTCTGCAGTCCCAATGCCATCACCGCGGCCATTTGTGCTGCCTATGTCCTGGCAGAGGATGCCACTGCCGTGTGGCAGCAATGTCTGGCGAAGCTGCCACAGATCCCACCGCCCCCGGCGACGCTGGAGCTGTTCACAGCTGAAGCCCCGAGCGCGGGCATCGCGGGCGTTTTGCACCAAGCCTCTTCGCCCAAAGAGGTGAAACTGGCCTTAGAGGCCATGGCAGAGGTGATGAGCAGCGATCGAAAGGCCACATTCACGGTGGTTTTTGGCTGTGATGGTGAGGTTTCCAGGGGAGACCGAGCCAAATATGCATGGGCACTGGCAGAACATTGTGATAGGATTGTGCTTACATCTGCAAGTCCTGGTGTGGAGCCGCCTATGCAAATTATTGAAGACATACTGGAGGCGATTCGAGGATATCGCACCTGGAAGAAGAAGAAGACCCTGCTGGAGGTCTTTGTGATTTCAGATCGAGCAGATGCCATCAAGCTGGGGGCCATCACACCGAAACGGGATGGCGAAGCACCTGATGTTACCCTAGTGTTTCCTGGCTTTGCTGGGTCGATGATTTGTCACTTTTCCATTGACTAATCCATAAAAGATTGCGAATCTAATTGCCCGGAATAGTGTCTCTGAAATGGGATAGTACCCAACTCCCGAATCTTATAAGAGTTTTCCCAAGATCTTCAGCCAAACCCACGTATGTTTTTTTCCCAGTTCGAGTTTTTCCCAGAAACCTCCCAGCCAAAACTCACCAGTTTTCCCATCCCAGATGTCCCCAGATGTCCCAGGTTTGGAAGTGACCAAGACTCCTATGACGCCACGGATGAGTTGGGCCAGCTTCGCTCCTGGCTCTTCCACGATCGCCGGCTCCTCAGCGAGGCCCTGGAGCTCTCGGAGGAGCTCCGGGAGGACGGGACGATGCCACCCTGGCTCGAGGGCTCCATGGGAAAGCGCTTCGTTGTGCCGGGGAGATCGCTCCACTGGTCCTATGGGATACTTGGAGCTGGTCATGATGTAATGTTTGGATGACATGTTCCTAAATTTTAGCACTATGATTAATTATTTAAGGGAAATAATGATAATAATAGTTTGTGTTTTTCATAGGTCATAGGCATAGGGAATGTGTTTGACTTTCTTTTGACCATCTTAAGTGCATCTCAGGATTGAGATATCAAGTGATGGACATATGCAAATGTTTCTGTGAGATCAAAATTCTGCGGTGCGTTGTCATGTGAGTGTCCGTCCAACATTACGTCTGATGCGGGTTTGAACTTCCCAGGAAAAGCCGTATACCTGTGGACCGCATGGACGATAGTGTTGAAATGCAGAGAACTTTTATCCGTCAGATCGTCAGGTTTGCGGTGGTCAAATACAGTTTGTTCATTGTTTTTTCAAAAAAATGCATTCCTTTGAATATTTACTTTAGTATGATAATTCCTTTAAGATTTTAAGGACAATTATCTTATATTTGTTTTAGAGGGTAAAAACCACCAGCCGGGGCAGCCGGAAGTGATTCCTGGCAGCTAAGAGTTGCCAGGGCCGTGGGCGCGATCTCTTGGTTGAGCGCCTGCGATTGGAGCATCTTGGATTTTTTTCAGAGGCTGGAAGCAGCTTAGAGTACACCCAAATTGGTCGGTTTGTCTGAAATGGTGTGTTTATGTTTGTTTCATCTATTTTCATCTTATGATATTAGAATGAGGCACTGAGGCACTGGTTCAATTCAATGCATTGGTTTAAGATGGTTTAAGGGAAATTTGTTTGGGGTTCACATCAAGTATAGAGGGCTGCTACGGTAACCCCACTGGGATTGAGGTTTCCCCACCTGAATCGTGAAGACCTTCAGCAGCATGAGGCCACGACGGACGTGTTTGTTCTGGGGATGCCCCGATCCCGAAAAAAACATACTATAACCCATAGGATCCATGTATGGTATATATGCTAACATTGGGGGTATATTGATGATAAATGTTACCATATATAGCAGCACCATGGATCCTGTGGGTATAAAAATCGACAATGACGAACATCTGGCTAAAGCATGCATGGGTTCTGGATGCTTCTGGATTTTTTCTCCACTCAGAGAAACTCAGTTGAAAGCGTGTGGAGGTGACTTGCGATAGCTTGAAGTATGCCAACCAGAGACAGGCACAGCAGACAAGAAAGACAAAGGTGGCAGGGTTGGTTGGTCGCATTTCTCATTTCTGTGGAAGTTGAAAGACACCCAACCCCAACATTGGAAGAAATGGTATGGCCATGTATACATGGCATGTGCAGCTCTCTGTCATTTCTGTGGAAGTTTAAAAAAAAAACTGTTCAACAAATTTTTAATTATATTCAGTCTTGACAAAACTTGAAGCACGTAGCCATTTTGGCTTTGTCACCCTTATCAGGCGGCTACCTTTCGACAGTGGCGCCGCGATCGACTGAACCTCCTTCGCCAGTGAGGGAAACCCAGTCGGACGCTGCCAAGATGTTCCCATCACTTTCAAGAATCTTAAGACCGTCAATTTACACATCAACATAAGTAAACATGGGTATTGTTTCAAATTCCCTGATTTTGGTATATTTTGGTAGGGTTCCCCATATATTTTCATATTGTACATTATTGGTATACGTATAGGATAACCCGTGGATAGCCGGATAACCCATGGATAGCCAATCCATATCAATCCCATCTATTTTCACCTCCAGATGATGATGACAACCCACATCAATCCCATTGATTCATATCAATCACAAAGCCATATACTGGTTGGTGGCTTGGAACATGTCTTATTTTTCCATATATTGGAATAATAATCCCAACTGGCTAATATTGTTCAGAGGGGTAGGTCAAGCACCAACCAGTTGTGTTCTATCTATAATCCCATCATATAACCATATATAATATTATATAATCACGATTATTGGTATTATAACCACTATTACTATTAGTAATACCAATAATTATATCATATATAGGTCACCCATTATGGGTCAGTTGGGTGTCCACCTCCCCCGTCCCTTTTCCGGACTCCCGAGGCACCAGCAACGTCTGCAGCAGCGGCAACGTGCCGAAAACGCGCAGCAGAAACGCTGGCAGGAGATGCAGCAGGTGAAAGAGAAGGGCAAGGTGTTGCAAGGCGGGGAACCCAGGATTGGCCTATGAAATCATAGGGATTTCATGGGGATTTGATGGTTTTTGTTCAGGGATTTCATGGGATTTAGTTTGCGAAGTTGGCTTATACCTCCAAGAATTGTTTGTTGAAAGCAGATATTTCGACCTGGTTCATGGGGTTTATGAATCAACGCACACAACTGGGGGGCTCCCGTCGTGTCGTCAAAGGTGACTGGGAACTCCTTCCCAGATGGGCAAGTCCATGGTCATGTTTGATTACCAGAGGGTATTGGAACAATATGGGACAAAACCGGTGATATCATGGCAGATCATGGCAGAATGAAATCAACAACATGTGTGGGTTTCTTGAAAATGGCTTGGACCCCAGTTCTCATCCAAGAACTACATTGGTCATTGGCAAACCAATGGTTAAAAGCGGTTCCTTTCTTAATGTCCAAAAGACGTGGAAGTCACCTCCCACTCAGGGCCTTTCTACGGGGAAGATGAATGACAATTATGGGTGGAAACAGTTGAAGGGGGAGCCGGATCAGTCTGAAGATGCTGACAAGGCCTGTATGCATTGTTCAACTGCCCAAGCAGTCATCCATTGCTTAAGGGGTATGGGTCAAAACAGATCAACACCTTATCGACCGCAAAAAACGGATGGTTTACCACAGATGATCACCGGAACAGTGAACTCCTGAGTACCCAGAAGCACTTCAGCAATTTCAATCCAACGCAGTTAGATCAGTTAGTTCATGAGTCTAGGGGGTAACAAACTACCCAAGATAGGTGATTTCCTCTAAGGGATGGATCATCAACCTCCAATTCCTATGTAAAAACTGAGTAAATCCTCATGAGAACTCAGCATTGAGGGTTGAAAAAAAAACTTTTGGTTTGAAGTCCATGATAGATATGATACCACCATTCATGAAATGATTACCATATATATAGTCCACTAATAGATCGATTTATTGACGATATAATACTGTATATATATATAATATACAAATCATTCATACATTCATACGATATATTATTTAATATATATATATATATATATTATCATTACAATTAAATATATAATATACATATTTAAAAAAAAAGACATCAATCATAGAATCCATAGAGAGCTATCCAATCACCATCGATTCATCGCCGATGGCGGAGTTTCTCCAGGTCGACTTCTGGTGGAACGCCAGAGGGCTTTGGCCAAGCAGGAGGAGCTGAGAGCGTCGCCGATGTCACCGTGATTTTTCGACGGGGAAAATTTCTCAAAATCCTATGGATTTGCCCTGATAACTGATAGAATTCATACTGAGTTTGATGATTTATTCTGACATTTTCCGGTTGATGGTATTAAATCATATTAAAGTTAATGGATGTGAACAAATATGTCCAAACCACAAACATATTCCACTTAATGTGTAGTGTAATGGTTGAGTATCCCCGATCTTCATGCAAATCTGTGGGGATACTATGCAGAATTAGACAGAATTATCTCAGAAAAAGGTTGGTTTTAGTGGGATTGAATGGGATTTAAGAGAATTTGATGGTATCTAACAAGATTTCATGGGATTCAATGGGATTTGCCTTTCGGTAAGTTGTTGCATATATCTGGAAGCCATGGATTGTCCGAAGCTGCGCTGCTTCGCAAACGATCCCCAGGACATTGGACCTGATGGACCTGACACAAAGTTTCCCATCTCGATCTGATGGGACACTTTGATCAACTATAGTAACTAGTAGATTCATTGGAAGATCCAGTGATTTTTGGGAAAAAAACCCAGTCTCAACTGGTGAGTTCGTCGGATTTATTGGAACATATTGGAACATCGAGGGATCCCCCAGTCGTTTTTCTATGGGCTTCAATACGAGTCGTCATGGTCATCCACGACGGGATGAATCTTGATGCTTTTGAGGGGTACCCCAAATGACATCTCCATGGTTTGTTGGAAACCTCCATAAATGACGATTCTCATCCCATGATTATCCTATTAATTATCCCTTATCCCATAATCCCTTTTTTTTATCCCATCATTATCCCATTAAATAAAAAATATTTTCCCATTAGATTTAGATAGGCCCATTAACCATTACCCTTATTTTTTTTTAATCCCATCATTATCCCATCATTATCCAGTATTATCCCAGTAACATCCCAGTACTATCACCCTCTGGTAACCTAACACATCGCTATGGAAAATCACCATTTTGAATGAGTAAATCAACTATTTCTATGATCATTTTCCAGTTCGCAAACTGTAAACGTTTACCAGAGGCTAACCCCCATATTAGTCCCATTAATCCCATTAATTCCCATATGAATAATGGGATCCCATTGTCCCATGTTTGATGATCCCATTAAATGGACGCATCATTGCCAGGAGCGAGAGCTGGAAGCAGGTGAGGAACAGCGGCGTCAGCAGGCCATCCAGGCCCGTCCGGGTCATGGCTCCAGGCGGAGGGAATATGTTGGGTTTAACCAAGAAAAATATGAACTATATATATATATATTATATATTATATATATATATTATATATATATATATATTATATATTATATATTATATATATATGCTACCCCCCCAAAAAAAAAACTCGCCAGTGTTCATGTTAACGATGATAATAGTATCTACAATTGATGTAACAAGGGTGCATCCATAATGGATGGATGAATTCTGATAATAATGGTAATCATCATACTGTCTTGCAAAAAGACTTATGTAGCTATAATATCAATGACGGGTGATGTGTTCATTATGATGTTGATGAACTGTGTTTAGGTTTATTGAATGGAATTTGAATGGTATATACCGCCAAGTGTGGGTATGTCTGAAAATGATGTATGCCCCCAAATGGCCATCATAATAGGGAGAATAATGATTAGTTCAGACAAACCCATGTGTCTATGGTCTTCTATAGTAATAACTGTTTTTGCAAATTATAGTGACAATAGTATTGAAAAAATGAAGATGATCTATGATAATGAATGTTGTTAAACTAAATAATAATAATAATGTTATAGAAACAACAATCAATAACAATGATGTATCCATAATGGAGGGAGGAATGGTAACAACTGTAGCAATCATGATGTCATCATGATACTATCTGGTAAAAAGAGTAACGTATCTCATGGGTGATTAATTAACCCACCATTTTATAGAGATCAATATCTAACAAGCCCAAATCAATGGCAATCCCTTATGGTGATGTTTTCACTATGATGTTGATGGCATGTCACTATGATCATGGGATGTTGAATGCGGTTTCAACCGATGACGCTGATGGGATTACAACGTTTGTTTTGGAAAAAAAACGTAAAATAGGTGGAAAAAAAAACTTCCAATGAATGGCAAGTTTGAGGAAAAATCCTGGTTAGATGGTCTCCTTTGTAAATATAATGGTGTTGTATGAACAACAAAGTTGGTGGCTTGCCTGGGTAAAGGAGTTTTGGAAATGCAAAATGGTGTTGTTCAGAAATCGGATGCCATGATAATTAGCCCTTAAAATACGGAAATGGTGCAAAGGATGCGACAGGTGTATATAGGAACGGGATGGAACGGGATACAGAAACCGTGGTATACCATCCACTAGCAATGGAACAATCACCGTTGTTGACCCGAAAATGAGGATGTTCCTCTTGAAAAAATCGAGATGTCCCCCAGCGGAATGGAGATATTTGTTCTTCTTGACCAACCAACACGTTTGTTTAGCCTTCGAAACAGATGATTTTTTTGGGCTTTGGGGTGGAAATCTTGCCATCCAAAATATCTCCAGAAGTACCCTCTGGTAAACTAACATAGCTATTGAGAATGGTCATTTATAGTGGAATTACCCATTAAAATTGTGATTTTCCATAGTTACCCACCGAAAGTCATTTTTTACTGATATTTGCAGTACATTCAGTGTATTTTAAGTCACTCAGACTTGAGTCAGACTTGAAACCTGAAGGAAATTTTGGTTATCTATTTTTGTTGCATTTATTATGTTTCATATATTGATTGATTTATGATACCTAAATCCCCTCAATTTTGACTATGAAGAAAAGGTGCCTAAAATACACTGAATGTACTGCAAATACCAGTAAAAAATGACTTTCGGTGGGTTTTGGGGGGGTACCATATATATGATTGGTGGTTTGGAACATGACTTTTTTGTGGCTTTCCATCATATATGGGAATGTCATCATCCCAACTGACGAACTCATATTTTTCAGAGGGCTTGAAACCGCCAATCAGATATACATATATATATATATATATGTGTGTTTTTTTTTTAAAAGTTGAATTGGGATGAGGATCCATAAGTAACCAGCTAGTTTGAATATGAAATCCAGGGGATTCAATGGGCGACTTGACCCATACCCACATGGATCGATGAGTATTTTGCCCCTGGCCAGGCAGAGAAGGAACAGAAGCATCGGCAGCGCACCGAAGTGGTCGGAGCCCAGGGGATCCTGAGTCCGTTTTAAGCGCTGGTCATGAAAAACCGTCACCTTACAACAGTGATTTACTGATTTCTTTGGACTACTTATTGGACTACTTGAGACAACTATGACATCTACAAGATATTCTACCGCTTGGTTCCCCGGTCGCTGTCAATGCGTGTTGTATCGTCCCAGTCTCGAAGCCTGGAGAACTTGTCATTGTCAACCGCAACTCCCTGAGGATCCAGGCACAGTGTAGCCACCAGGATGTCCTTGATGATCCTTGATCATAAGGTGAGACAACTTAGCCGGAACTTTGCTGAACAGCCAGGGAGACTCAGAGCTACAGCCTGCTACAGCCTGCTACGATAGCTCCAGCTCAGCTTCTCAGCGCACACTGAGGCGGAAAGAACAGCAACAACGGGAGAAGGCATGACCTGGAGGTATTTTGAGTAATCTTTTCCCCCTAAAATGGAGGTTTAACCATCATGAATGGGGGTTTACCATGGATTTGTCTCCATCCTAAATTGAAAATACATATCCAGTATGTATGTAATGCAATGCAATGCAATGCAATGCAGTGTAGTGTAGTGTAATGTAATGTAATGTTATGTTATGTTATGTTATGTATGTAATGCAATGCAATGCAATGTAATGTAATGCAATGCAATGCAATGCAATGCAATGCAATGTAATGTAATGTAATGTAATGTAGTGTAATGTAATGTAATGTAGTGCAATGTAATGTAATGTAATGTAGTGTAATGTAATGTAATGTAATGTAGTGTAATGTAATGTAGTGTAGTGTTATGTTATGTTATGTTATGTGTGTATATGTATATATATATATATATATATACACACGTCGTATATATATACTAATATATGCCAATATTTCACATTGAATACACCCCATTGTAGGGCCGCCAACATTTTCATAGATCCGCTGGATTTCACCGGGGTTTCGGCGCAGGAGGATGCCATGCAACGTGAGCAGAGGGAAATGGAGGAACCAGGGCTGTGAAGATGTGCGAAGTACACGAAGAAAACCTCAATGGATTGGTTTGTTGGGGAAAATCTTAACCGGAAACCATCGATTTTTCCATTAAGATCATGGGGCTTTCCTGTAAATGTTCCCTTAAACCAATCCATTGAATGAGGCATCCCTTGATTTTGCCAAAAATCTCAAAAATGATGCTCATGAAACATCAGCTTTGTTTTAAACCAAATTGGTAGAGTTGATTGTAACATGTGTTTGCTGTATTGATGGCTGATGGGTAGTTCATTTCATTCTAGGTATGCTCGCTTGCTTCTGACAGATTTCTCTGGAAACTTTGGCACAGCAACTGACGTGGTCCATGCCATCCTCGGCCGGTGTCAGGAACGTGCTGTGCGCATGGAAAGAAATGCCCGAATGGTGGAGATGAGGAGGTGGAGCTGGCGGATGTGGAAGTTCAGAGGGCATTTCTTCAGGATATTTTTGTGGATGTCCACTATTACAGGAATATTTTTTACATATTTTCACCATTGAAATGTTTTTTTGGATTTTATTTTGAAGGATCTTTGAATGCTTACCTGAGCAGAAGCACTGGTTCCACCCTGAAAGCCCTGAAATTGGCGAGAAATTCTCCACATGGGTCTTGCAGGCAGCTGGATGAACTCAAGCGGAAAGAGGCTCCGGAGTCTCTGATCTCGCTTTGAAGTGCCTTAAACCATCCCAAAAAAACACATTTTGAGGTAGATTTCTCAAATCCAACTGATTCTGCACCATCTTAAAGCCATTTCAACCATTAAACCCGTTCAATGAACCAGCAGATTCCAACAGATTTTGAGCATCACTTGGGTCATTGAACGAGGTGGCACAAAAACGTGCAGCCTTGGAGCAAGAGCGGCTCGAGCGGCAAATGGCCTTGGAGAGAGCCATGGTGCGCCGCGCCTTGGGGGTGCAACGGAGCACTGGCTTTGGCACCTGATTTTTGTGTTGCAACCAGAGTAGGTGCTATTGAAAATGGCCATTTATAGTGGATTTACCATTAAAAATTGTGATTTTCCATAGTTATGTTAGTTTACCAGAGGGTAGGTGCTTGTTGGCATTAGTAAATGACCATAAATGACCATTTTAGATGCCAACAAAACAGATCCTGGCCTCCGAAAACTAAACACATTCCAAAACCCTGTAGAGCCTACGCAATGGAACACTTACCCTGCAGTAACTTCACATAGATATGGAAACACTATGAAACCATAATGGTTTCACCTTCGGAACAAATTCCAACAATGAGGTGTTCAATGGTTTTCAATGGTTTTCATGTTCTTTCTTTCAAGTTTCCATGGAGGGATAGGATCAGCTGCCAGGAAAATCTGAAAGTCGAGGCTCCAAGAGACCTCGCTCGGCTGCACAAGGCGGCTGCCGACTTGGTCCCGTTTTGAAACATGTGGCCTTGATGGGTCAACATGACATGTAAATCATGATAATCATCCATTGGGGGTAGCCCCATTTATGGAAACTCCCATATATATATATATCATATTTATATATATATCATATGCTGATAGATGATAGAGATCATGATAATCATGTAATTCCAAGAATTTCATAGTCCTTGAGTCCGACTCATGGGTTTCTTGAAGTTTCGGCAAAAACAGGTGCCCGAACGGCTCAGCGCGGACGCGTACAGCGATCCTTTGGTGTGCGTCACTCGCGGGTCTGCTTCTTAGGATGTGTCTGAAAACAGGAGACCCATGGATACCCAAACATATCATAGTTGGGAAACCCATAAATATCCCATAAACATCCCATAAACATCCCATAAACATCCCATAAATATCCCATAAACATCCCATAAACATCCCATAAATATCCCATAAACATCCCATAAATATCCCATAAACATCCCATAAATATCCCATAAATATCCCATAAACATCCCATAAATATCCCATAAACATCCCATAAACAT
>Ga0126342_10003818_pt1 | contig 25260 bp, 24 predicted proteins | sample Cyp1metagenome_FD_92528 | JGI IMG/M metagenome (GOLD analysis project Ga0126342, IMG submission 92528) | Coral microbial communities from Lord Howe Island, Old Settlement Bay, Australia - Cyphastrea 1 metagenome | ecosystem: Host-associated > Invertebrates > Cnidaria > Coral ... | reverse complement strand
TGGTACCCGACCTATCACCTGTGCCCAGGGGTTTTCTAAACCCTATTACCAATAGGTTTTCACATTAGGCCCTACAAGCCTGCGAATAGCTGGCTTTTGGACTCGCGAATCCGTGCGCAATACTTGATGTTTACTTGATGATCTCTTTAGATGAATTATGTAATCATGGTAATCACCTTTGAGTTTAAATATTTTAGATGATTTTCCCAGTGGTGATAGTGAAAAATTGCTCCAGAATTGGGTGAAACTCCGTTGAGAAAGCCCGGCAATCAGGGATTGTTCAGCCAAAGCCTCCTCAAGTGGTAGATCATTGAGATCATTTACCATCTGGTTATTTAACATAACTATGGAAAATCACCATGTTAAATAGGTATAAACCATCTATTTCTATGGGCCATTTTCCATGGCTATGTTAAATAACCAGAGGGTACATGATTTCACGTGCTTCTCATGAAAAATATAGGGCCTCTCTCGGGTTTGGCCCAGGGAAACTCGTGTAGATTTGACCTTGGCACTGCCCCAGGTTGCGCCCGATGTGGCTGCAACGTCACAGCGCACATCATTTGGTGGGGCACCCAGGGATGGGGCATCCAGAGCTGGGGATGTCGCTGCTGGCGATCTTCATCCCACATTTCAACTGTGTATCTTTGTCAAACAGAACAGAATATTCGACATCTCGTGGTTGGACACCCACCATGTTGGGACTAGTTGGGACTAGTTGGGACTAGTTTTGGTCTCCCAATGGATTTTGAGACCGCGCCTTCCCAGTCTAAGGAATCCAACGGAGAAAGAAAAGGCAGAGAAGGCCTCTACGCCAGCTGCCCCCAAGTAAGGAAACCCAACATCGGATGAGAGTTGGGTTGATTGAGGATGATACACACATTAAAGGTACATTATGGTTACGTATGTCTACAGCTGTCATAACTTTCATAGTTTGGTTTCGGGTTGGAAGTAAGAGGAATGATCCAATTGTTTCTCTGCACAACAGCTGTTTTGGGTGATTCAAGGACTTTTCTCAAGCCACATTCTTCTGAGTCACCATGTGGAAGTCCTCAAAACCCAATCAGGAGGTGGGCTGGCATATGGGTATCGCTCACAATTCTTGACGTGCATGCGGCTGCATACGTGCATTATACGTGCATTTTTGGAGGGTTCTTTCTGTATTGGTTATACGTTCGGAACGACTTCCCTTCTGGTCAAGTTGGTGAGGCCGGAGCCTGTAAAGCCGGTGGAGAATCCCATTTTGGACAAGGCTGCGGTTGTTTGTTGAGGACATATTTGTTGGACATCCCAAAGTTCATGTTTAAACTATTGTGTTTGGTCCAGAGTGGGGTTGGACAGGGTCCCAGTGTTGCCAGAGGTCAGGGTTAGATTGTTCTTGGATTCTCCCCAATTCCAGCAGAAGTACTCTTAAAAGTTTCTCAACAACTAGGTCGCACTCCCTCAACGACCCCAAATCTGATGGGAAGTTCATGATTATATATATATATATCCACCTTTGACGCTTAAAATGGTCGCTGCCATGGTTGCGACTCTTCGTCCTCTGAAAACTCTCGTCCGGGCTCCCAGCCAGAATTGGCAATGTATCATGTGTTTGATCGCGGGACTTTGGTCAAGCCCAAAGCAGCCACTTTGGGTGTTTTGCGTCATGTAGAAAAACATGTTTTGCACTTGTCATGCTGGGGAATGAGCCACTGCTTTCCTCAAGCAGACGACCATTTTAGACATGGCAAAATCTGTAGTAACTGACAACTGCGTCGTTGTGTATGTTTGTGTCACGCTTGATTCCATCGACGCAATTGACCAAACAAACCAGCGTTTTGGAGCAGCTCTGTGGGTCACGCTCACAACACCAATTCCGCATCAAGAAGAGAAGAAGGAGAAGGTGAAGGAACTCTTAACTTCCTTCATGTCTCAGGAGTCTTCCAATTCGCAAGCATGGATCACTGCGCGAAACAGGGTCGACAGCGATGCTGTTGGATTCGCAACCATTTACTTTGATGAGACAGAAGACGGAAGGAATTTTCGTCTCTCATGGAGCCTCATAGGCAAATTTGGCGAGGCGTTTGAACTTCAAGACTTTCCTTTTGACAGCCAAGACTTTACCGTGTCGATGAATATACGGTATCCCAACAAGGGGCTGAAGATGGTCTTGGTCACATCGGACAACTCGAGGATCATGCCCAAAGCCTTGTCCCTGGTCCAGCATGCGTGGCGAAATCCCAAAATGCACTTGTGGGAAGAGGTGGTACCAAACAGAAATGCCACTGCTGTTTCGCGGCACGTCTTGAACGCGACATTGTCGATGAACCGAGTGCCAAACTACTACTTCTCGAACGTTATACTGCCAATCTGCATAATACCGACTCTAAGTGCTTCTTCATTTTTTATTCCCCCATATGATGTGTCTTCTCGTCTATCAACTACCTTGACGTTAGTGCTCACAGCAGTTGCTTACAAGTATGTAGTCGCACAGATGGTGCCTCCGATCGGCTACGACACCATTCTCGACAGGTACGTGATGCTATGTTTCATTTTTCTCAGCTTCGTCGTGGCAGAGAACTGTTTGGCATTCCAGTTCCAACATATCTCTGAGCGTGAGGTCATGATTGGTTGTGCTTTGTTTGGTAGCTTTTGGATGTTCAACCTTCGTATCGGACTCTTGTTCCTCAAGGCTGCTGGACGAGGTACTCACAGCAGACTTAGCCGGAAATTTGATCAGCGTAACAGGGATGACCTGGAAGATGGCACTGATTATCACCAAATTGCCAAATTGTCTGACGATGAGGATGCATTTTCCGGAGAAGGAACCTCTCAATACGCCGAGTCGTCGGAATGAACCGCATGGTCCTTTTATCACAAATTCCTCAAGGCCCTGGCTCTTTCATCTTTTCTCAAGGACCAGCTGGAACTGTTGCAGGCTATTTCCAATGAGACTGCATGTTTGAACTGCTTCATGCCATTGGTGCATCAAAGGAATGACACTCAAGCATACAGACATTAGAGCAGCAATGCGAAAGAAAGAACAATTACTCTGCTTATACTTTGAAAGTGCAATGCTTCCCCCCAAAGGCTTATGACATCATCATACCTCTTGCTTACATTTTGGAAGCACGAAGCTCCCAGAGGAGTGGAAAGAACCTGCTTCACAAGGTTTGAAGACATTTTACCACCCCCTTTTTTCCACGCCCGCTTTGAGGTCAAGAAGTCCTCTCTGATGAGTTCTGTATGGAGTTTCGGCAGGGTTCAAGCTTTGGATATGACTTGGATGACCTTACCAGGCTTACCACGAATCGACTTAATGACATTAGTACCAGGACCTACATACCTCAAAAAGGGCATTTGGTCAATTGATACCTATACAGTATTATACAGTATTGCATAGTATTATATACATATATATATATAATATATATATATGGGGATGGGTCAAAACCCTGGTACCTAGTGAACCCCAAAATAGCTGGTAAATGGATGTTCATCCCACTAAAATGTATCTATAGGTATTAGACAACCAACTTCACGGTGACACCAAGACTTTCTAGGACAAGCCGCGTAAAGCGTTCACTTTTGGGATCCAGCCAGGCAATCTCCCTTCCCAAGGTCGGCTGGAAGGGGGGGACGTCATCCCAGGGCCGTTTCACGTCATTTCAGGTTAGTGAATTATGAGGTATTTTCCCATGTAATATGAGGTATTTATATATGGTATTTCCCATCATGTTGCATTGGCAATGCCCAGTGGCTTGTGTTTCCCATCATAATTCTCTAATGAGGTATATGCATAGACATGCATCATTAGTATATGAATGATTATGAATTTATTATCTACTTTACGCATATGACTCATGTACAACTGCGGTGGATGTGAAACACATGGAACTGGGGTTGTTCATCTGCTAAAAGAAACTCGAAGGAGCCGGGATACAGATTGTTCGGAGGGCACACATTTCAACCACGACAGATCCCTAGAGAGTAGGTTTTTGAACCCCAAAATGCACAGCGAGCTTGAAGGTTGGCTTGAAAACACCCAACAACTCACAGCTGCGTAGGGGCACAGCGTGTTGGGAAGCATTGCTTTATACACCAACTTCACAAGGATTTTGTTGATTTCAACATCCCAAGATGGGCCCATATTGCCCCAAGATAGGCCAACACAACCCCAAGATGGGCCAACATAGCTCCAGGATAGGGCACCGACCATCAAAATATCCTGCGTTCTAGTTCCCATTTCTCGGTTCTTTCGGTTCAACATGGGTCACCATGAGCCGAACATAGGCCAACATAGCAACAAGATGGGCCCACATTGCCCACAAGAGAGGCCAACATATGCCAACAAATACAATGACCAAATTTGCCCCTGCGACAAGGACATGCAGGGACCCCCTCGGCGAATTTAATCGCTTACGCGCAATCGTCGAGGGGCCCTACTATGAGAGCGACAAGTATTTTGTTTTTTAAATAATACCGTTCCGGATCTCAAAAACATATTCAGCTTGAATTTTCAAAACTTTATTTCCGAATGATCACAAATGATTTAATTTTCCCCCTTGGTGGCGATGAAAAATCCATTTTATCCTTTGGCTCACAGACATTTTCAGGGACAAGCTGGGGGAAAGCAAGCTTTTTCCATCCCAAAAATAGGGGGCCATCCTGCCGAGTTTCCAGGAGACCATGCTGCAGCGCTGGCGGCCAATGGATATGGATGCTTCCGTGCAGGCTGAAAAGTGGAGGCATAGAACCCAAAAAGATTCATGTTTGACACATGATTGCCAACAGGTTAGAACCATGGAAAAAACCCTGGTGAATGAGGGGTTAGCCTAGCCATTTGAGAGTTTGCCACGAAAAATGACCCATTTGACCCATGATTTGTAGATGATTTGCCTATTTCACCGGGTCATTTTCCAGTGGATCATCCGTCCCACCGAGCTGCCCGAAGCATGATCAGCAATGCGATCAATGGAAGCCATGGAAGCCATCTGCAAAGCATCAAACAGCATTTTTCTATGTGTTTTCTATGTTTTTATGAATTGTCTCACTTGAAATGCGTTCCGGGATTCAAGAGATGTTTGGATGGAATTCCGCCCCCTATATCGGTTGGATTTTCCGAAACAACACACCATGTTTCTGAGGATATTGTTTGCAAATTGAGACCGGACCTCACTCATTCTTTGTCAATGAGTAGTATAGTATCAAACCACTTGTTCTTTTTGTGTACTATGTTGTGACCCATACCCATGATCGATAGATTTAGTTTGATACAACATTTATGAGATAGATGACATATGCTGTGTGTTTATACACATGTCCAGCAAGTGCAAAGGTATTTCAGCTGTTTATTTGTACATAAATCTCCACGTTTGTATCCCGCTTTTCGTTGTTTTTCGAAAACCAAATCTCTAGTTCCGTCCTCTTTGATAGCTCACCACTGACAGGAGTGGCCACGTTTGCCCCAAGATTACACCGAGGTGGTGAATGTGGGCAATGCGGAATGGGGTCGTATGTTCCTGGCCCCCTTGGGATATGACCAGGATATGACAACGCTGGAGGGAGCATGTCCTCGAAAGGTGTTGGAAGCAATCCCGGTCCCCCAATAAAATACCCCCCAAAGGAAGCCCTGGTGGAATGTATCCGGCATCAGAGTTGCCAGGTGGTCGCATGGAGTGACCTTCATTCAGATATGGGTCCTCAACTGAGTGCCGCTTTAGGGTGAAACTAAAACTGGCGGAACCACGGACAGCGACATGACATGCACCGAGGCAAAAACATGACGCACCTGAGACAGTTGCCTGTTTCAGAGGACCTGAGTTTTTTTCCTCATATCAATGGATTGGTTTAAGGGAAAATTGGAACCGGAAACCATAGATTTTCCCATTACATATGGGGCTTTCCTGTAAATTTTCCCTTAATCCAATCCATTGATCATAGCCTCCACCAATTCTTCAGTTTGCTTCCAACTTATCCTGTCCTACCTTTGGTTTCCTACCTCAAGACACGGGCGACAGCTTGGGAAGTTTGTCCACGTGTTGCGCAGTCCCAGCGGTTCAGACTCGTTTATTTTGTCATATTTTGTCAATCTTTCAAAATTGACAGATGAGAGGTGAGAGTGAAGATTCAGAGGATCCACAACATTTGCAGACAAACCTCCAATCGACTGTAGATATTTTTCTATGGTCTAATATGGTTGCATCAAACTGTTGGGGATTCAACTCACCCGTTTTGGTGACCCTTTATAGGTGTTTTTTTTTAATGGTTTTTTGATAAGCCCATGATTGGTTAATTTTATGGGTGCTCAGCCACAATTCAATGGATTGGTTTTGTTGGGAAAATCTTCACCGGAAACCATGGTTTTTACCGTGAAATTAATGGGGCTTTCCGGTTCCAATTTTCCCTTAAACCAATCCATTGAACAATACGCTCTAGTAAATTAACTTGTTGACCCTGGAAATCACCAATTTTTAATGGAAACTCGTCTTCCAACCCCAACAACTACCAGGGTCGAACTGTTAATTTACCAGAGGGTAGGTGGTGGCGAAAAATCTCGTGGGGTCCAGGACACGGTCCTCTTGTTGGCTGGAGATGTGGCATCCAGTTTAGAGGTGCCCCACTGAGACTGGCCACATTTTTTTCGGGCCCCAACCAATGGGGTACCCTCTGGTTATGACTAACATAGCCATGGTATAGATGGTCCATAGAAATAGATGATTTTCCCAGCTAGAAACCTCCATTTATGAGGGATTTTCCATGGCTATGTTGAATAACCAATGGGGTACCCGAATAGAATTCTCATCTAAAGATAAGGAAATGGTATGGAAAAGCGATGAGAATTTTACCCACTGGTTTTTTGAGGTTGATAAATTTAAGGACACATCGGTTCCGGAATGCAAGGCTAGCAAGAATTGTGATTGTGTCCACGGAGAATGGGTGTAGAAGCACACACATGTGAATCAATGACCAGGATTGAATACATCTGAGCGGAACCTTGACTGTTGGTGAATATTCCGGATATGAGGACTGATTGTAGGATCTCCGCCTCTTGTCATGTGTCCTTTGTTGGTTTCCAACATGTAGCTGCAACACTTTGTTCACCCTCAAAGCTACAGCTGGCATGATCCGCAGTGCCATCATCGGGTTTTTACATATCAGATCACCAATCTCCTCACACTAAGAGTAAACCTGAAAATGGGACGCCAAAATGAACATATCATATGATAAAATCGGGTTTCTCGTTGCTTATCATTAGGCTGCAACCTGAGTGTTACACAGTGTTTGGTCTTGGAACCTCTCGATCATCCTGCTTCCTGCGCCGAATTCACGGGCCGTTCACGATTCATGAGTGGTGTCAACTGGGACCTACAAACTTGCAACTTTTTGTTGGACCCATGATGATGAACAATGGTATTTTGCCCGACTTTTTCACATCCGTTGCTGACTGCCCCAGACCATCGAAAGCTCCCTCCGTTTGTTGAAGGCCTGATGGATGGTGGGGGAAGCGGCTCAGCCATGAGCCGTTCAAAATACTCGTTGAGTATATAGGGGTTCAACTGGTTCAACCAGGTATGGGTTTTAGCGCTTTTGACCTCAAAAGCTGGGAACACACACACACACACTCATATATATATATATATACATACATATATATATAACTGATCTGATAGGGTTTGTTACAATGTGTCAGAATCCATATTGGGAATCACAATCAACCAACCAGTATAATCAATCACATGATGATGCGTTCCCCAACAACTTGTAGTTAATGAATCCTGAGCTTACCATTTGGGTTTGCCTCCGAGATTCCTATATCCCGAAACCAAGCAACACAGTTGAGCAGTGTTCAAAACCCCTGTTGATGGATGACTATCTGGGGTTATCCTAGCCAATATAGTGGGGATTGTCGGAATCTATGGGGATTCCTATCAACCAATAGTATGAAGGGACGACAAACAGAGGGTTTTGAACACTGCACAATTGCACCATGTCAAAGGGTTTCTGACTTGTTGGGCGCTGAACGGCAGCGCCAGGAGAAATTCGGAGCTGTGTTCTATGTGCCTGGAAACCATGAGCTTCTTGCCCAAGGAGCTTCAGGGACGGAAACAATTGCGCTGGTTCCAAAGCGAAAACGCAAGCGACGTCATGTGGTACACCCAACTTGATAAGGGTTATGAAGCCACCTTGGTATACATGCCTCTTATTGGGGTTTATTTGTGATCATTTGTGATATTTTACTCATTTTTACTCCCTGAATGGGGATATAATATGTGAACAAGGATTTATAATGAACAACAGTTTGTTCATGAGTATGGGGCAAAATTTAAGGCAGAGGTGACCACAGATTCTTGAAAGATGGACTCACAGATTTTTGAAGTATCAAAGCATCCCATTCTTTGGGGACGTCCCAGGAATAAACCCATGCACAGGTTCTACCACCCTTTCCCAGTCATGATGATTTTCCTGTATCGTGTATGAAACCTGGTTGGCTGTGCGCTCTTTATATGAAACACTATTATATATATATACGTATATATATATATATAATATACATGTACAGTACATGTAACTCTTGATGTCTCAATTCCTGTGATGGTGTTGCTACAAATCCTGGTGGCTGTAGCCAGCAACAAAGAAATGGCAGCGTTTGTCAGCCGAGGTTATGGGTGAACAAAAAGGATGGCCTATCATCCGTGCACAAATTCTTGGCGATCTTGGAGGTTCCGGGGCCGGGCGCCTTTTGATGTCTCAACCCCAGATTTCTGAACATTGGTTGACTAGAGGGAATGCCCTACACAGGGGTTGTGTAAGATTGATCCGGGACATTCAGCGCGGCTCATTCTTTGCCAAGGTTTCCCTGAGGTTTCTGCTGCAATTTCTATTTATTTCTATTCCCTGCTCTGCAGAACTTCAAGGAGTTGAGGTTTTTGCCATTTGCTTCTCCTCCTATTGATTGTGCTTTATCCCCACTTCTGCACGTTTAATTTTCAAAAACATATATGTTATATTATATGCATAGATCGGATATGATTATTTAATGACCTCACTAGGTGACCAATGCCGGTTAAAATTTACTTCCCAGAATCATCCCCAAAATGACAAACTTTTCATGTTTTATCATAATTTGCGATGGATGATTTGCCATCCACTAGACCTTGACACAGGTATTGGTCAAACCGCAAACACATGCGAAATTGGGGGTAAGAGTCAGCTGGCGAATGCCAAAACGCTATGGATAGTTTGCAGTACTCATTACATGACACCTCCGTGACTAGTGCAAACCCAGCGGATGTTGACCCAACAAGTGGTTGGTTTCTATCATTTCTATCCTCATTTTGCATGAGTTAAACTGGCCATTGAGTTACCCTCTGGTAAACGTTGACATAACTATGGAAATCACCATGCTATTAATGGGAAAACTCACTATTTCAATGGCCATTTTCAATAGCTATTTTGACATAACCAGAGGGTAAACAAACTCGGTTAGAATCCAATGAACAGCTTGGAGAAATCATGTCGGACATCCTGATGAAATCATGGCTTGCAGATTTGCGAGCGGCTGGGTGTCCACACCAGGTGGCTTGGGACGGCTAAAAAAGGGCTGGGAGGGCTGGGAGGGGTGCGTTTCACCATCAAAATTGGGCGATTTTGGATCCTCGGGATCAGCAGATGGGCTATACAGTGGATAGTCTGATAGTGAAGGTTGTTGTGGGCACAATTTATAAACATCAATAATCATCTGCTACTGGTGGTGACTGGCAAGGTGATAACTTTTTCGGCTTCCCCCGTTCGAAGAGTGATCCACAGTTGTCGCCATCAGTGATCCACAGCTTGCCAACTTTTGCCCGGTGACGAGTCGGACTGCTATTTTGTCGAGGGATCATGATTGGAACTTGTTCCACTGTTCCACTTCATTGGAGCTCAATGAAATGGAGCTTGTTATGAGATGATCTCCTTTAAATATCTGGAAAAACGGAGGATTTGCCATTGTCATGTTTGATTACCGGACGGTCAAGCGGCTCAAACTGTGCATACTGCGATTTGCGAGGCCAGCCTTCATCAGTGCCGACTGTGCAGTTTGTCCGCTCTTCTCTTGGTACAAGGACTCGCAGCAACTTGGTACAGGGATGTGTTTGAACATGTGGTGATTCCATCCCCTGGTTTATCATCATTTCCCATAAATTTCCCATAAATTTCAGTCATGGTTTGTAAAGCAATAGGATCCACCATCCCCAATGACTTTCCAGAAATTTCTGGGATTGCAACCATCCATGTGGGTGGTTTATGACATTGCGAACATGGGGCCCCCAACATCATGAATGGTGTTTTACCATCCCGCATCGGCAGGACAATTTGGTGGACGGCTTCCACCGTTCACTGGCGGATATCCCCTTCGACATGCAGACGCAGTGGCCCTGGGACATCACTGGCCGTGGGGCGCTGAGCTGGAATCGTCTCCCAGTGCCAGGTTGCAAACTGGTTGTTGGGCTAATGATTGTATCTTGATTGTCGTTTCCAGAGTGCAAGATGCCTGAAACTTGAGTTGAGAACACTTCAGAGTTGAGAAAGGGAGCATCTCCTTTTGTGTTGAAGCAGACAATCAGCGAAGATATTGTCAGACAGCAATGACACCAATCAAGTCGGCATTTAAAAGTTTTGCTCTGGTGGTGAAACACGACGTTCTGGAAAGTTGCTCAATTTCATGACGATTTTCCATGAATTTGCTATCTCCAAAATTGGTGAATATTTTCTGGACAGCCACGTTTGATTGCAAGAGGGCAAGATGGTTGGATGATCGTGATGTCATGTCGAATATACCAGACCAGGTGGAGATACCAACGATGCGCAGCAGCCGGAAATTGCAGATTTCTTTGCTTCGCCCGGTTTCCCATGGATCCAGGAACTCCTTCAAAATCAACGTCATAGAAAATCAGATAATATGATATTGGGGAAGCTCATGTTGATAGATGATTCTATAGGATTACACGAGATGCATCTTGATATGGTGTGGAAACGGGTACCCTCTGGTAAACGTTTACATAACTATGGAAATTCACCATGCTATTCATGGGTATATCAACTATTTCGACTGGGCAATGGCTTCCATAGCAAACTGTTAGTTTACCAGAGGGTAAAACCAATGACAAACCATTATTCACCATTGTTAACCCATTGTTAAACCATAAACATCACCATTAAATCACCGTTTATAGTGGTTAAATCACCATTTTTCCTACGGTTTTCTTTCCTGATGTTCCAAGGTTGAACAACCGGCGCGTGTCTGTGGCGCCACCAGGTGTCAGGGCCCCCAGGGTGTGACTCCAATATGGATATGGGCGTGCACTTACCATGCAGGAAACCAAGATAGCTATGGAAAATGGCCTATTTGTAGATGATTTGCCTACTCAAATTTGTTATTTTGCATAGTTATGTCAGTTTACCAAAGGGTATACTGTACTTTGTTGGCTCTTTGTTTGGGATGAACCTTCATGTTTCAGGTCGCGATGCCACCCACCTTCTTCTCACAGAAGTTTTGTCAAGGTCGTCAAAATTGTTGTCGTCCTCCTCCTCCTCCTCATCATCGCCATCATTATCATCATCATCAGCAGCACCACCACCACCAGCATCACCATCACCATCACCATTATCATCACCATCATCACCATCATCATAATAATAATCATCAAACTGTTGCAGTAGGTAATACACAGAAGACGTGTCAGCTCAGAAGATGTGATGGAACTGACTCGCAGAATTGCCCGGTTCACGGAAAATCTAAATATATATAGTCCTGAAATAATGTTGGATGATTCCTTGTTACTCTACGCTCCGGTCGTTTGACATGGTAATAGGACAGATTTCTCCTGTTGTAAGTAAATCATCTTCAAATCGGGTATCTCCAGCCGACAGACAATGTTTATCAGAGTACAATCCCCAAAGTCCAGAAGAAATGCAACTGTTACTCTTGAAATCCAGGACAATTGCCGGGGACAATTGCCGAGTTGTAGACGATTTTGCTGTTAAACATGGGTTCTCCGGTCAGCCATGTTGGCCATGTTGGTATACCAGAGAGCAGCAAGATTTCTCTGCCCGAAGATTTGATTTAAGCACAACGAGTTCCGGTACATTTCCCCATATTTCCCCTCAATCCATTGGAAAAAACCTGATTTCCCCATAAACACCTCAGATTTACAGGGTATGTTTCAACTAGTCATCTTTGATTACCGAAGGGTCATCCGTTGGAACTGGCTGTTTCTGGCTGTTTCTGGCGAACTTTTCTCCAGCATTTCAGATCCAATCGCTGTGCCAAGGCTCTGGAGGCTTTACGGAAGGTGGAAGCTGATGCCGAAGAAGTGAAGCAGGTCGCGGTGAAACATGGTGAAACTTTTGGAGATGTTCCAGCGTTTTCCTGGCTGGCTGACCATCCAGTCATCCAGCTTTAGGGATCAAAGAGATCAAGCCATGGAGGCCATTGAGCCATGACCATTTAGCCAAGTTTTCGTTAGAAATCAAGACAACCATGGTAGAAAAACATGGAAGAATAATCTATCCTTTTCACAATTCAGTTCCGAAGAACAGGGGAACTTGATTTAGGACCCAGCAAGACTGAAAAATGACCCAACAATGGTGGATGTCAAAGCTAGTTCCAAAGCTTGACCGTCAAATCCGTCGAAAGACGAACCATGCCATTTTGTCGGGCTCTTGTCGGCAGCAAAGAAATCGAGGTATTCCATAGGTGACTGGACACTACCAATTTATGTAGGTGAAATGGAGGTTTCCTAACATGGGGCTACCCCCAAATCATCCATTTTAGTAGGATTTTCCCTTATAAACCATCCAGCTATTGGAATTTGACCATAGGATTCAACCACCCAAAAAGTGGCGCTTTATCAACCAGGCCCAAGTGGAAGGTCGAGTGCCGAAGGCGAAGACCAAGGTGGAATGGGTTCAACAGACATAGGATGACAATGATAAGACATGTTTGGCGGGTAAGATTCAAGACTTGATTGGATGAATGAGTCATATAGGCAGTGATAGGTGATGCTTGATACTAACTTGATACATGCAATCAATTGGGTGGATAAATAATGATAAATAGTTCGTCCTTGGCTCCAGAGCTCCTGGATGGGTTAGAAAGATACGGTGTTTCACCTGCAAAAATCGGGCTGCAGTGGGGTCAACGGGGATCAACCGGGCAGCTGGGAGGCTGATCTGGGCCCCTTTGTCATCACCATGAGTCATTTCGTCCCGCGACAGGCGGGCAGCTGATGATTTTCTTTTGGTATCTTGAGCCAGGTTCAGCCTAGTCAAGCCCAGTTAAGCCCAGTTAAGCCTAGTTCCCAGATCTGAAGAAAGATCTCAAGCCGACTCAAGCCCTACTGTGCCAGTGGTCATGGAATTCCAAAGGAATTCGAATGGATTTGACCGTGCCAGGAATGCTATCCAGGTCCACGGCGGCTTTGTGGTGTCATGGGCTGCAAGGAGATTGAGCAGCAGGCGGGGTCCCAATTTCCGGATGTTTTTGAGGGGAGAATCTTGGGTCCGCTTGGGTCCTACCATATGAGTTCTTTTCTTGGGGAAGATACATCATACACTGACAAAAACTAGGGGACATCCCCTGCATTTGTAGGAACATTTTGCAGATAGCCAACATGTTTGCAACAAGATGCTGTCCTTGGAGTGGTTCAGTGTTTGGGTCAAACCCATTCCCGGATTTCAGACTTGCAGATGCTTTATAATGGTTTATGTCTGTTTATGTTGAGTGTATTCTCATTATAGTTCATATTCTTCATTATTCTTAGCTTTTTCAGAGAATCCGGCCTCACTTAGCTCACCGGGTCGCTGTCCAGTTGCTGTCACCGGGTCGCACGACCGCACGACTGTATGACTGTGCTCTTCGTGAGGTGCGTCGTTGTGGTTCTCGCTGCCACATCTTCGGACACTCGCACATCTCCTGCGACCGCGAGGTCCGTGATTTAAAAAAAACGGTTGAACATTTGGCCTGATGGCCTGAGCAGAAAAGCATAGAAAAGCCATACATGGAGGGTGGGATGTAATGGGATAATGATATAATATATGATATATATGTATATATATATGATGTATGGATGCAAATAGTTTGTTTGAAATTGTTGGAGACACCCTCAATTTTGGCGGTTAGTCATCATTTTCCAAACTCAAAACGGCCATTGCGGGGCGGGTATGCCGTATTTCAGGCCTCGCCAAATACTTCTAGCGTCAAAGATAGCCATCACCCCAACTGTGTATATGTAAATTCATTGGTAGTGGCAGAGAAGATGCGACTGCAGCTTCCATCATCCTCGACCAACAGCCCTTTCGTCAGGTGGATGGTATTCGCTATGTGCAGCACCCTCTGGGCAACTTGGCGATAAGTTTTTTTCGTCGATGTTGTGTGGATCCTGAAACAATTTCGATGCTGAACACTTGCTGATGCCCTCTGGTAATCAAACATGGCTAGCCAGGAAATCCCCGCACTAAATGGAGGTTTTAATAAGAAAATCATCTATAAATGAAGGATTTTCTGTTGCCATCATTACCAGAGGGCAAAGCGTTTCCCCCTCACCTCCACTCATTTCAACCCTTGACCCCAGTAGTTAGCAGGTCATAGCACGGCTCAGCTTCCTGCTAAGGATATCCCAACGACTACCACAGGCAGAACGCGCCAAAGTCCGTCGGGTTTCCAGCGTGGTTGGCCTCTACAAGTTCCAAAGATGCCAGTGACAAGTGGGTTTATGAACCCATCTAAGGCCAGATTCCGCCATAAATCCTAGCAATGGTTCTATAAACCAACTTGGCCAACTATGGGCACCACCTTGTAGGCACCACCTTGTAGGCTGGATGAGATAATTAGTGGACCGAAGACGGATCATTCCAGATGATGATGGGAACATTTGCCGGAAAGCCCTACATTTGAGGTTAAAAGCTGTATCTAGGTTTTAAAATCAACATGTGTGTGTATATATATATACACATTGACTCCAATCATTTTCCCTTCTGGCAATCCGACACACAAAGAGGTGGATGATCCTGACCCCTCCGGACGGGCTCAATCTGATTTTTCTCCAAGGTCTGGGGCAACTCCAAACACCGCCGCGAATCGGTGACGCCCAAGGCACCAGTCACCGGTGTCAAGTGTCAAGACAATGGGGTGTGGACACTTGGTATGGGGTCATGGCTATTTTTCGGAGCTTCTAAAAACATCTTAAAGCATCTTGAAGCATCTTAAAGTTGCCTGATTCTACTAAAACATATAGCATCTTCATTCTTTACCGCTGGGATTGTCTCAAGATGCCCTGGACCGGCAGAAATTCTCCCCTAGGAGCCGGACTCCACGATTGCCAAGGGCATTTGGAAGGCACGAGTGCCGGTGATCCCACGATGTGTCTGGGATGAACCCCCAGACCCCTGGTTGGATCTAATGGATCTAAGTTATGAACAGGGGTCTCTGTTTCGGGGAGTCGAATAGTAGGGGAATTACCAACATCTGTAGTTTCCAATTTCAACCCACATCCCAGCCGAACCTCCAAGTTAGTTTGAGAGTCAAGGATGCGCTGTTAGAATCCTTGACGAGGGAAGAAACAAAGCCGTAGTTGCCAGGTAGGGATGAATCAACCTGGAGTTTTGAATAGTTGGGGACAGGTTGCTACGTAGACACGTGTCAGAAAGCCCATATGGGCGGTCTTCATAGGGATCCCTCAACGAACACGCCACTTTTGTTTTTTGAATGGTTGAAGAAAACGACATCCTCCCAAAGCACAAGCTCAATAGCTTGTTTTTGTAAGCAAACATGCTGAATCACAGAATAGGATTTGTTTTTGTAAACAAACATTCCTTTCTTAAAAGGTTTTCAGCTCTTAAGTGCCAGGCCTTTCTGGACGAGATTCAAGCGTGCAGCGCCAAGTGCCTCACGCGTCCCGATGGGCGCTGGAACAGCCAGGAGAATCCGAACCATGGGGTTTTTTCGAGTCTCCCATGATTTTCCCATCCGACAGGAGGGGAATGACACCATGAGTGGAAACATCTTTGATCGCAAGGCTGGACGGCTGGACGGGTGGAACGACTGGGAACACTGGTTCCAGATGTGTGACTGCCGATATAATATGAAGCATACCCTAATTTTGGGTATGGAAAATGTGGTATCCTAGAGATGAGTTAGTACGAATTGTGCGCATCTATTGGTTTCCACGTTTTTTCAAACTATGTCAACATTGGACCCGTCACTTTGTTGGGGGATGAACCGACTGTATATGCTGAATACCCTCTGGTTATTTAACGTAGCGAACTGGAAAATCAGCATTTTCAATAGGTAAATCGTCATACATCATCTATTTCTATGGGCCATTTTCCATAGCTATATCAAACAACGTGACGGTCGTCACAGATATTTTTCAGGGTGAACGATGGGTCGCAAACCGTGGCGAGATCACAGCGTTCGTTGTGTTCGTGGAGCTACGAAGCATTTGAAATTCTGCTTAAAAGACAGGAAGGAAGCCAAAGAATCCAGGTGTTGCAGTGTTGCAATCATATTATGACCCCCTCAATCTGCCATTTCAATGAGTCACTGTGTCACTAATTAGTCATATCATATCCAAAAGTCCAAAGTCGCTGGGTATACCCAAATAGCTTGGGCACAGCTATTTGGTTCTTCGATTTGGACTGAAAACCCAGCAGTTTTCCTTCCAGCGGCTTTGATCAGGAAGAGCTGAAGCTTCGGGAAAGCATGGGCTACGATGCCAAGAAAATGGCGGAGCGAGGGATTTGACTGTGGCTGAGCAGCTGACGGCCTGACTGGTTGACCCCGAAGTTCAGCCAAACCTAACGTTTTGTGCAAAACTATCACCCCTTGATCATATCCTGGAACCCCAAAGAACCAGAAGTAAGTGTTGGTTTCCCTGTGTGAACTCCGTTTGTTGGAAATCTTGCCAGACTGAAACAATCAATTGTTTCTTGTTGGAAAAGTGGTGCCAGGTAGATAGTTGTCTTCGAAAATGGATGCAGACTTTCAGATCCTCTCTCACGAACTTGGAGACCTAAAAACCGGGGACCTGTTGGGCGAAATGAGTTTTTTGGGCGTGTATATACATACACACACATATTATATATATATTATATATATATATTATAAATATATATATTATATATATATATAATATAATAAACCATTACTCATAAGACCATTCTAAAAGCCAAGGAATCGCCCGCAGGAGCTCTGGAGTGCACCTCCGCCATTGAAGGAGCTGGAGATCAAGGTGTGAGATTTCATGAGAAAATGATGGGTAAAGAAAACCCCAAAGGTTCTTAGTTTACCTCAAGACATTGGTACAGAAAAAAAACATTGGACAAACTCAAAAAATGAGACTAGATGAGACTAGCAAGCGGACCTTTAGCATCCTTTAACCCAATTTTGGTTGCGGTAAGTCCTTCACAAATGGCTCATTTTCCAGCCAATAGGTCGGGTTCCCAGACATTTAAAAGGAATGGAGCCAGCCATCGTTTCTGGCCATCGCGTGCTACTCGCAGTTGACGCACTTCCAGCATGAGAACCAACAGCTGGTGCTCACTGTGGTGAACAACCTCCTGGTTCGACAATTGAAGGCCGGTGGAGGAAATGACAGCAGATTTTTTTGGACGAGGGTTTGGGCTACGTGGACGAATGTGGGTTTGTCTGAACATAGGGCACCCCCAAAATGCCATGGCTTCCTGCCAAAATTTCCATTATGTATATATATATATGTATATTATATAACATAACTAACAACGATGATATTAATAATAATGATAATAATGATGACAATAATAATGATAATAATATATAATTAATAAAACAATAATAATGATGATGATGATGATAATTATAATAATACTATAACAGTAAAACTTAATAATAATAATTAATAGTAATAATAACATAAAAAAAGATAATAATAATATTGTATACATATATATATATATATACATATATGTATGTATATACATATGATATCTATATGTGGGTAGCCACTATTTTTAGACAGACTCAAATAGCATACTGTTGGTGATATATCTCCATCGTATCACCATGTTATCCCCATGTTTTTTCGTTGTTTAAATCACCATATTTGAAACTGGTTGCATATCCCATCATAATCTCATTATCATCCCATTCCAATCCCATTATTAGCTCACTACAACTCAATTTAATGGATTATAACCCATTATGGTTGCTCATATAAGTCCTTTATCTCCCCATTATCTCCCCATTATTAGCCCATTATTTCCCGACCTTTGTGACGACCCATGACCTTTTTTTTTTCCCAGGAGCGCATCGTAGAGGAAGTCGGCAGGGGACATGTATCCAAGATCATGCTGTCGATCAGCGGGGAGAACGTCTCCTGGCACGCGATGTGAAGCAACATCAGGTGAAGACATGGGGCTGGAAAACATGGTTTAAGCACCCTGAAGTCCGGATGATTGTATATACTTATATATATATACATACACATATTCAATAAACATCTAGATAGCCTCTGGTAATCTTTACAGTTTGCCATAGAAAATCATCATTTTGTCATAGAAAATCATCGGACTAGATGGGTCATTTTCCATAGCTATTCGAAATTAGCGGAGGGTAAGGGGAAGATCACAGAGAATACCATGGGTTGTAGAAGCGAAGCAGTACAAGACAGGCCTGTGATGTGTGCCCAATACCCAGCAACGACGCTAGTAGAGCCAAGGGTTCGTGGCTTGTCTCATAATTCACACTGGGGGCAGGAATCTTATTTTGCCTATTGAAGTGAAGAAAGTATCAGTGGTTGAAACCTTGAAACCAGTTGTATCCTTCTTATGTCTTTGGTTTGACATGTGCTGAATTTTTCATCCCTGGTCCTACCGATGATCCCCATTGAGGCACTCAATGATGATGTTGCTCTGAGCTCGTTGGAGAATGAGATTCAAGGCCATAGGATGCCATAGGGCCATAGGTCTTGGAGATTCAACTGATTGATTTTTTGGGGCAACCATTTGCAGGAAACCATGTTCTTTTGGTCTTTGCTATGAGAAAAGGGGGCTTTCTTGATTGGTTTGGAGCAAGGCTTGCACAGAGCCCTTGTGGCCTCTAAGGCTCCAAGCCCCTTTTGTTTCTTTTGGCCTCAGGCCTCAATCTGGACTACTGACTTGTGCAGTTTATGGTCAGTTTTCGGCCCTTGTGCTCACACAAGTATGACTGACTATTTTGTGGGGCTATTTACATGGGTATTTTGTGGTTTACTTTGATATACTTTTATGGTTTGTGCCTGCCAGCATGACCCTGGGACTCGCCGCCCCAGGTGGATTGATGGTCATGGGTATTGACATGTCCAAGGGAAAGGAGGTCAAGGTGAAGTGCGGCATCCCAGGTGAAACGTTTCCGAAGTGCGGCTCCAAAAAGAGATCTCTCTGGCTGAGGTTGGTGCATGCCGCATCTGACACTCCGCAAAGTCCGGGACCCATCACAGGTTGCAGTGCTTCTTCCTGGAAACGAACCGAGCAGGTTTGTTTTTGCATCACATCCTAGAATTGGATGAAGGGAACATCTACAGGAAAGCCTCATAAGTTGGCGTGTCTGAAAATGGGGTACAATAGCTACTGAACAATGGAGAATATGACCATCAACCATTGGATTTTGACTATTTTCAAACCCATGGCTATTTTTCCTCGAACCAATCTATTAATTACAGAACTAGGCAATGAATTGGGAGGAGGCTTCAGGGTCGCAGTTGGCCAAGCGTGAAAAAGTCCAGCCTTTTCAATGAACAACTCCCCACTCCTTGTGACGGGTGGTTTCAAACAACCTTTTCTAAGAGCCTTGGATTGTAAATTTGGATGATGCATGTAACTCATACTATCCAAACAAGTGTAGATGAGATATCCAATTGGTACTCATTCCTCGCCATTTCAGAGTTGCCAGACAAGAACCAGAAGAGTTTTCAAAAATTAGTTCATGAACTCTAGAGTTTTTTCCAGTCATCGCCCACCTTTAGGCTTCTTGGCTTGGCCAAAACTTCAGATTTGATGAGGTTTGACCCTCAGCGTGTTGGACACTTCCACCATGTTGGAGATCCGACGCGAGGTGATGCAGAGGCGAGGCCACAAAAACTTGTGGGGCACAAAAATGGCGAGTCGGTGGCGAAGCCTGGGGAAGCTAACTTTGTTGCAATGGGAACGATGGGGAATGGTATCATTTCATGGGGAATATTAGTATAAAATACATGAAACACTAGCAGAATGATAGGCTAACATTGAGGAATGATGGGGAATGATGGGAATGATACTGGCTTCATAGTGGGGAATCATGTAGACAACATCAACATATTTGCTCACTAATAGGGATAGAATGGGGATGTAGTGATATCGGGTGTGTCTGAAAATGGCTATATACCCTCCTCATGGCCATTTAATACGGCAACATGCTGACTAACCCGTGGATTTAGCGCTACCCTATTTTTGGCCAAACCCATCTTGGAATTCGAGGTATAGAGATAATGATTTGACGAGAGCTAATGTGGGCGGAACTGCTTTTTGGGTGGCTTTCCACTTTTTCAACTTTTCAACCCTCCAGAATGATGGAGATTGCAGTTCAAAATCATGTTTTTATATTTTTTTTGGTCTGAAAGTGTTATTATCTTTCTGTTCTATTGGGTCCACCACAATAGAACAGGTGTTTCCGCTTCGACCATGGCAGCCATGGCAGCAGTTTGCATCGTCGGGGCTCAGCTGCTTTGACACAGGCTGGGAGAAAGCTCTTTGAGCAAGTGCAAACTCGTCCGACGTGCCTTGACTGCAAAGGCCTCGCCTATGGCAAAATTGAAGATCCTTGTGGGATAAGACTGATAAGAAGCAGAATGGCTATATTCTAAGCATATCCTTTGCATGTTCATCGAAGCTTTTAGTGTGATTACACAACAGTTTCGACATGTTTCGACTTCCAATCACTTCAATAACTCCAACACCAGCTTTTTCGTGGTCACAGGTGGTTGTCAATCATATTCCAATAACCCAATTACACACAATTACACACCAGTTGTCAATCATTTCAACACCACCAGCGGGATCGGATGAGCGCTTTTTCAGGCTTGGCCACGGGTGGTTTTCAGGGCCTGGCGGATGATGAACGCCTCAACAAGAAGCGCGAACTTTTGCCCGGGAACTCGGGGAGACTCGGGGATGAAAAACAGGATCTTTGCCGAGAAAATATGGGGATTCAAGATGATTCAAGATTTGGGGTTGGGACTTGGGTAAACTTTGAGTGGTTGGGTTTAACCGTTAACCACCAACAATGGCAGGGAAAACCATCAGTTTGCAGGCGAAAAAATGGATTCAACCAATGCAAAATCAATGAATCAATGATGTTGGGACCTCTGAAAATATTGTAAAAGTTCGAATTCCATTGCAACTTTCATCATTTTCCCCATTCAAGTAGCCAAACATGGTGGTATAACGGTATACCCCCAATTTCTAAGAAACCAGTTAGATATGGGAGTCATAGACCCGGATGTGCACGAGGCCTTTGACCCATCCCAAGGTGGGATAGTAAGTTTTTTTAGTTTTTCAGGATATACCCCCTGGTTATTTAACATAGCTATGGAAAAAGTTTTTTTTTTTAGATCATTCATCATTTCTATTATGTATTTCTCTGGGCCATGGCTTCCATAGCTATGTTAAATAACCAGAGGGTGTGTCTTAAGATGGGGTGTACCCCTAACTGTCTTTTCTTTTAATGGGAACATGATGATTAACCAATGGATGGATTTAGGGGTAGCCTATTTTCAGAGATCCCCATCAAGACCGTCAAGACATGTCTGAGGTTCCTTGGTCGTGATCTTCCGGAGCAGGTGCGAAACGAATTCCCTGGAGTCCATTGAGTCCATTGTGGAAGCTGTTTCTGGTAAGATGGGGTTCGTCTATTCTTAGTGTTTTTTTTTTATCACTATGATTGCAATTATGAAAGCACTGTTGGGTCAAAAAAACGGCATTGTTGCTACTTCGTGACTTTGTGAAGGTAACTTGAAGACTTTGAGGTTGGTGAAATTATTTATGTTATTCAGGGTGGATGACTACTTAAGGCCTGTGGGTTGACCAAGCTAATCGCTTGACTATTGATGCTACTGTTGGATCTTCACCCCTATTGGTTTTCTTGTCTTGGTATTTCCAAGAGTAGTGATAGCCCAATGTCGTTGGTTCTATGCCAAGTTTGATTGGGACAGACTTGTTATGCGTGCGACATATCATATATATGTTTCACACTTTTGATGAATCCAATGTCTCATTCTTTAGTTGTATCTTGCAATCCATTTGACATGGTTGAGGAGAACAATGTCGTTTTCTCTTTCTTGGTGCGTTTGGTCCGATGCTAGGTTCGGATCTATTGGATTCGTGTTTCCTAGAACTGGTTTGAGGGAAACAATACAGGAGTATCCATAATTTGATGGGACAGTTCCACGGTTTATGGTGCCATATTGTACCATTGCCCTGAAATCAGTCCGTGATTGTTGGTTGTGTTGAGCATATAGTCAATTTTGTCGGTGTATGCCACCTCATCATGGTTTCAATAGGCCTTCAGAGCCCAAAACAAGTGGTGTTGGAGTAACATCAGGAATACACCAAGATCTAGTGAGATACCGCTGGTTGCCCGACCCGAAGCCAAAACATGTGGCAGGAAGTGAAGACAACCGTGGCCAGCGAGCCGGAGACTAAGGCGATGGACTGTTGAATGGAAGTCAGAGCCACACGGGCGTGTCTGAAAATGGGGTCATGTGGTAAACCCAAGAATCAACTTACAGGTGCTTCGGAGGGAAAAGGAGAATGGGATGATTGTGAGTAGTTATGGATCTTTCCCCCATTCCCAAGTAAGCCTAGTTTTTTTGGAACTCATACTTATTACTACCCATAAAAGTTGTTATTTTTGGGGATGGTTTATGGCGGTGGAATCCACATTCTATGTGCAGTATACCCACCACATGGCCCATTTGACTAACCAGAGGATTTTGGGTCGCCAAGATGAAGATTTGATGTGACATACGCGGCAGGTCGAGTTCCAGGATATATGACAGGACACTGTGGTCTTTTTTACATGTGACTATATAGATGATTTTCAAACAGCCCTGTCGACTTGTCAAAAGTTAAGCCAAGTTTTGGCAGGAAATTGCGACTTGCACAATTTGCTGGAAAAGTCTTTCTGGATGAATGGTGCTATGCAGAGTTCAACATGGATTTCAGTCTTTATTGGAGCACAGCAGCACTACTTACGGAAATAAGTACCATGAAGTACCACTAGTATTTCCAGCATCATTAGCTTAGAATTTTCGATGACGGAAAAAATACAGGAACCCCTCACAAGTGCCGGTAAAAGCCATGTTTTCCAGATTTTTCCGACTATGTAGACCAGTCCATTGATATCAGCCCACAGCTCACCGTTGCTCAGACTTGTCAGGCAGCGTCACCTCCCAAGAAGGCAGAGGCACCTGCCAAGGCAATGGGAAGCATGTGCCATTCATGCCACATCTGAAACTAGAAACACATTTATACTGTATTACCATAGTTCACATTTATACTGTATTTATACTATATACCATATCTATACCATGTATAACACTATTTTTGAACATCATTTCACCCCAGTATTTCAGCATCTTCCCAGAAATACCAAGGCCTGGGAGAAGGGGTGCTGCTGGAGCTTGCTATACCCCAAAACAGCTGGTAAATGGATGTCATTCCCCCATAATTTGGCATTATCTATACGTATATATATATATATATATGAGTATCCGACAAAATTATTAGCATTTGAAAGTAGTAGAGAGCTGCATTGAACTTTGCTTGCCTTCATGAAACCATCATAACCGATAGGGGACGAACCAGCACCGATACCCCTAGATTCCAACACGTTCCCACAATAATCTGCAGTAGTGCTTTTTTTCTACAGCAACGGCTACAAACAGGGCTGTAAACGGCTTCTACTTCTACTCCTACTCCTATCACTACTGCTGCTACTACTGCTACTACTGCTACTGCTGCTACTGCTGCTACTGCTGCTACTGCTGCTATTGCTGCTACTGCTGCTACTAATGCTACTGCTATTACTGCTACTACTTTTACTGCTACTAGTACTAAAACTACTACTACTTCTACTTCTTCTTCTTCTTCTACTTGTATTGTTACTTCTACTTCTACTTGTATTAGTATAACGAGCAGCATTTTCTACTGGATGTTATCAAAGAGCGAAAATCTTCACAACCGATAGGAGACGACCCAGTTTTGCCCGTGGCAATTGCGGGGAACAAACAATTTTGTCCGCCACTGTATATATATATAGATAGGCTTTGACCCATCCCCATATAAAAATGTGCGAAAAGAACATGTTTCGAGAAGAACTTCATCTACCTGAAGTGCGCCCATCCAGTGCGTGTGCTTTGATGCTTTTGAGAATCCTGAGATGCAATCAGCTAGACGGATTCATTCTGAAGACTTAGGTTGCACTTCAGGACTTTTGTTGGGGTTGTTTGGCTATAAAACCTGTGACAAGCTTGAGTGCTCAAACAGTTTCCAGGAAGTTGGATTTCCGTCCCTCCATATCGAGCTTCAGCTTTTTTGACGACAAGAAGAATACCTTCCAGGATGCCAGTGTGAAGTGCACTGACATATCCAGCTCGAACTATGGATGCACGATCGGAAAGGTTGACTGCTGGGGCGATGTGAAGTGCACTGACATATCCAGCTCGAACTATGGATGCACGATCGGAAAGGCAAACCACTGATCTCTGATCCATAGAGGTTAAGCCTGAGCATTGAGTTCTAGTCAAGGCCTGGTTCGATTTGTGACGTGAGATATGCTAGAATGTGCTCATTCGAGAGGACCTTGTGGCAATTTGATGCACGAGGATTATCTCGTTTTTTTTGTTTTATGTTTCAATTGGGCCTTGGTGTGAGTTCAGCATTTGCTCAGATGCTTTCGGCCGCAAGTGTACAGCGCGGCCGTCCTAGTTCTTTCAGCGCTTGCAGACCTATTCGTTTCCTGCAGCTACCAAGTTGGAAGTAGCAATCATAGCAACACATTCAGATGACATCAAGATATATGAAGATGACCTGTTCGTCTCAGGCGGTGTCCACGAATATGACGTGGTGTCCATGCCAAAGCTGTGTGGCACACCTGAGCACGTCTTCTTGGTGAAGATCGTCGAGAACGAGGCGGATGTCCCGGCATCGACCAGGAGCCGGGGCTCCAGCCTCGTCAGGGAGCAC
>Ga0126342_10003817_pt1 | contig 25264 bp, 29 predicted proteins | sample Cyp1metagenome_FD_92528 | JGI IMG/M metagenome (GOLD analysis project Ga0126342, IMG submission 92528) | Coral microbial communities from Lord Howe Island, Old Settlement Bay, Australia - Cyphastrea 1 metagenome | ecosystem: Host-associated > Invertebrates > Cnidaria > Coral ... | reverse complement strand
CACTACCTTCCACTACACTTCACTACATTACACTACACTACACTCCACCACACTACAACTACAACTACGACTACACAACTACACTCCACTACACGAAATTACACTACACTACACTACACTACACTACAATACACTGAATGACACTGCACCACAGATAGACAGGTAGACAGATACACAGATAGACAGATAGATAGATAGATAGATAGATGGATAGATAGATAGGTAGATAGGTAGATAGGTAGATAGCTAGATAGGTAGATAGGTAGATACGTAGATAGGTAATTAGATGAAAGAGAGAAAGAGGGAGATAGATAGATCGATAGCTAGATAGATACACAGAAGATAGGCTGGTAGGTAAGTAGATAGTCAGAGAAAGAGAGAGACAGAGAGGAGACCTCAAGCACCTTTCGGTCCATCAGTGGATTCGCTTTGCCATTCACAACAACCAACCTCTCCTATAGGTTTCCTATTTTTGAAACTTCCGCCACCGCCTTGTGCGGTACTACTGGTATTAACAATAATGATGATAATATACATATATATATACTCACGGTGCATATACATACATATATATATATGATACATATATGCACATGTATGTGTGTGAGTACGGATAATAATGTCCCTGCGTGCATTTTGTACTAGTAAGTAACAATTTGAGAAGAGAGATACACGAGCATTGGAGGAAGATGGTGAATCTGTCAGCTTCTGTTAGTAGTGACATATCAGAGCGACCATTTACTTTGAAGTAGAAGTTCCTTAGTCCAACGCCAGGACGATGTCATGACTGGCCAACCAAGGTTTTTGGCCCTTGTCCCGGAGCTTGCTCACACCATCACAGGCCTTGAATGCAACTATGCGACCTGGCTCCAGAGAGGCTGGTGCAGGTGTGAACTCTGGTGTCGCTTGTTGTCCAACCGCGAGGACACGAGTGTCATCGTGATTTTTTCTGACCGGGAAGCCTTGTACATCTTTCCCTTGGACTGGCAGAGGAATTTGATCTCAGATGGTTTGTTCACGGTGGAGAGCGATCGGGCGGGGGTAGTGAAGCTTGGTGAGATGGCCTTGCGCAGCAAGATTCAGCACCTGCGTCAGTGGGGGCCACTTTCCCAGTACCGATTTTATTTGGCCTGCAGGCCCAGGCTGCTGAACCGGAAAAGTCCAGATTACGACCTGGAAGGCTTCTTGCGCCATTTTGATTTCCCAAATGTGGAGGCTGCCGTCAAAGAAGAGGGTGGCATGACTGGGATGCTTTGTGCCGTCTTCTCCGGTGACCGGAATATGCTGCATTTACTTGTGGAGCGACGAGCTGATGCCAACGGCAAGGCCTTTGGTTTAGCGGATCTCGGGTACTACGACACCCAGACACTGCTAATGGCTGCTGCGAAGAGTTGCCAGGAAGCCAAGGTGTTGTCAACCCTGATGATCTTGCGGGCAGATCCCAACCTGCATTCCAGAGCTGGGCTCACCCCTGCTTGGTTAGCTCAAAGCCCTGAGCATGTGCACACATTGCTGGAGCATAGGGCTGATATAGTGAATGTTAAAATTCCACCTTTGCTCGGTGCTGGGGGGCGAGCATCACCCGAAACAGTCAAGGCCCTCCTGGAAAGCAGATGTGACCCCACTACCAATGCCACCGATGGGTTCGGGGTCTTGCATGCGGTGCCACTGTTTGGACGCGCAAACCCAAACGCTTATCAAAGCATACATCTACTCCTCTCCTTTCGAGCGGATGTCAACCTCCCTACAGACCCCGAAGGGGTGATGTATTGGGAATGTTTACGGGCACAGGTCTACACTGCACTGTGGGGCCTTCATAGTAGCAACTATCAACGGACTATGGCAAGCATGCCAGGGGCCACACCTTTGGCAGTTGCTGCCATGATGGGAGACAAGAAATTGGTTCAGACCCTCCTGGACAAGGATGCTGACGTGGAAATTCCCAACAATCGCGGGCATACCCCTGAGGACCTTGCGAGGGAGGCGGGCCACACTCATTTGCTGCCCATTCTTAGTACTTTCGCAGTATGACACCATGCCTTGCAAGGAATGCAGGCGTCACCCCTGAGGGGTTTGAAGGTGAAGCCAACTGGGCAACCCAAGGCGATGAATAAAATGCTGTGCAGAGTGCGGAATGCTGTGACCTGAGCAATATCTTGAAAGATGGTGCATCAATAAGTTTGGTTTCCAACGTGTAGTTGCGACGCAGTCATGCACATACGAATAGAAACACGAATAATATGACATAGTTAGATTACACGCGCATGTACATGCGCACATTTGTACGTGTATCTAGACACATTCATTACATTACGCTACATTATGTTGTATTAGATTGCATTGCATTACATTGCACTACATTATACTACATTGCATTACATAGCATTGCATTGCATTACTTAGCATAACATAGCCACATAGCATTAAATAACATTGGATCAGATAACATAGCATTAGATAACATGACATCAGACCACATAGCGTTGCCAAAACAGATCGCAATGGAGAGAGAGAGAGAGGGCTAAAACAGTACATGCGTAACATAACAATGCATACATAAAAATACACAACAATACATAGCAGTCCATTGCAAGCCATAATAAGGAATAACTACCATGGAAAAGAATGCGTAACAGCGCCTTACAATGCGCAATAAGACAAAGCAATACATAACTACAAACAACCAAAAGAATATACACGAGAGAAACCACAAACCCGAGTGCAGTCACGTAAAACACTTTTGTGAAACAATTTTTTGAACAGTCCTGTATATTTTACATTTCTTCCCCCCTGTTACCCTACCAGTGCACTGTAGACAGTGGAAAGTGGAAGGGATTGGAGTGCCAAGTGAGTGTGGAGTGCGGAGTGTAAAGTGTGCAGTGTGGAGTGTAAAGTGTGGAGTGTGGAGTGTAAAGTGAGTGTAAAGTGTGGAGTGAGGAGTGTAACGTGTGGAGTGAGGAGTGTACAGTGTAAAGTGTACTGTGCCGACTGTAAATCGTAAAGTGCAGAGTGTAGAGAGTGGAAACGAAAAGTGTGGAGTGTAAAGTGTGAAGTGTGAAGTGTGGAATGTAAGTGGGAAGTGTGAAGTGTAAAGTGTGGAGTGTGAAGTGTGGAGTGGAAAACGAAACGTGTGGAGTGTAAAGTGTGGAGTGTGAAGTGTAAAGTGTAAAGTGTGGAGTGTGGAGTGAGGAGTTCAGAAGGTGGAGTGAGGAGTGTAAAGTGTGGAGTGAGGAGTGAGGAGTGTAAAGTGTGGAGCGTGGAGTGTAAAGTGTGGAGTGTAGATTGTGGAATGTGGAGTGTAGAGTGTGGAGTGTAAAGTGTGGAGTGTAAAGTGTGGAGTGTGAAGTGCGGGTGTGGAGTCTGAAGTGTGGATTGTAAAGTGTAAAGTGTACAGTGTGGATTGTAAATGGTAAAGTGTAGAGTGTGGAAAGAGGAGTGGAAAGTGAAAAGTTTGGAGTGTAAAGCGCGGAGTGGAGTGTAAAGTGTGTAGTGTAAAGTGTGGAGAGTGAGAGTGTAAAGTGTGGAGTGTAGAGTGAGGAGTGTAAAGTGTAGAGTGAGGAGTGTAAAGTGTGGAGTGTGAAGTGTAAAGTGTGGAGTGTGAAGTGTGGAGTGTAGAGTGTGGAGTGTAGAGTGTAAAGTGTGGAGTGTAAAGTGTGGAGTGTAGAGTGTGGATTGTAGAGTGTGAAGTGTGGAGTGAGGAGTGTGGAGTGTGAAGTGTGGAGTGTGGACTTCAAAGTGTGGAGTGAGGAGTGAGGAGTGTAAAGTGTGGAATGGGAAGTGTATTAGCCAAAAACGCGCAACAAGACACGCCTGAAGTGCTGCGCCTGCCATGTAAAATGAGGATGGAGGTCTCCAAAGTGCTGCACTTGCCACGAAAAATGCAACTCATCTTCTGCAAACGAGATCATTAAAAATATTGAGCGTGCCACACAAAACGACTTTCGACGCTTTTGTAGACACGTGAGAATGTCACGAAGTGCCACGCCTGCCACGCAAAACGACATGACAACTTGTTTTGAAACCTTCGAAAAGGAAAGGTTTTGCAGCTTCGAGCGTTGAGACGAGACATGCCGGAGTCTCAAAACGAGCATTTCGTGCGAGACATCCTCAATTTTATCAATTTTTTACACTTTGCAGCTTCAAAATCGACGTTTTCCTACGACTACGAGTTTTCCATCAGAACCTCGAAATTTGCTACCTCAAAATCGATGTTTCGTGCGAGGGTTCCGTCAATTTTCGTCACATATCTCAAAATGCAATGTCTGCCACGGAATTTGCACCTTGTCACCACTTCGCGGAGCCCTGACAATGGGATTAGCCACAACCACGCAACACGACACGTCTGAAGTGCTGCGCTGGCCACGAAAAATGCAACTCATCTTCTGCAAACGATGTAAAAGTATTGCGCTTGCCACAAAAAAAAAAAAAAGGATTTTCGACACGCTATGAAACATATTGGAATGTCACAAGGTACCGCGCCTGCCACGCGAAACGAAGCTTCGCGACGTTTGAAACCTCCAAAACTGACATAAACTTACCACTTTTGCAGAACTCGCCAAAGGCACGGCCATAGCGACCTACTTGCGGACGGTTGCCGACAGTTACAAACGGTTGCAAACGGTTGCCGACGGTTGCGGTGGCAGAAGCGGCGTCGAGCGAACACGTCTGCACCCCCAGACCCCCAAAGTAAAACGAGAACCCTTCGCTACGCATTCGGGAATAACAGCGCACGACAGCACAATACATCACAGAAAAACACATAGCAATACATAGCCATACATAAGCAATACATAGCCATACATAGCGATACATAACAATACATAGCAATGCATGACAATAATACCTAACAATACATGATGATACCTACAAACACATACGACATAGCAATGAATAACGATATTTAAGAACCCATGAAAAAACATACAGATACACAGCGACAATACCAACACATTACAATACACATTGAGACATACACAGTACATGACAAGACACAACAATACCCGAGCACACAACAATACAGAACAACAAATGACAGTACGATGGTGATGGAGAGAAAAACAAGAGAAACCAACGAACCTGAATGCAGTCACGTAAAACACTTTTGTGAAACAAGTTTTTGAAGGGGTTGGAGTGCCAAGTGTGGAGCGTGAAGAAAGTGGATTGTTGAGTGGGGAATGTAGCGTGTAGAGTGTGAAGTGGGGATTGTGGAGTGTAAAGTGTGGAGTGTGGGGTATAAAGTGTGACATGTAGAATGCGGAGTGCAAAGTGCAAAGTGAAAGGTGCAAAGTCTGGAGTGTAAAGTATAGAGTTTGGAGTGTAAAGTGTAGAGTGTGGAGTGTGGAGTGTAAGGTGTAAAGTGTGGAGTGTAGAGTGTGGAGTGTAAAGTGTGGAGTGTAAAGCGTGGAGTGTAGACTGTGGTGTGAGGAGTGTAGAGTGTAAAGTGTGGATTGCAGAGTGTGTAGCGTGGAGCGCGGAGTCTGAAGTGAAGTGAGAAGTGTGAAGTGCGGAGTGAGGAGTGTAACGTGTGGAGCGTAGAGTGTGGAGAGAGGCGTGTGGAGTGTGGACTGTGAAGTGTAAAGTGTGTAGTATTATAGTGTGAAGTGTAGAGTGTAAAGTGTGGAGTGAGGAATGTGGAGTGTGAAGTGTAGAGTGTACAGTGACATCCCCTCTCAGATCATTCGCGCCTCCACGAGTGCCGCTGCTTCGGGCAACACTGCAGCGGCTCGAAGACGAAGCATCATCCGCCGCTCGCTGGCGCCCAGTGAACGAAGCATCATCCGCCGCTCGCTGACGTCTTATTGACCTGACAGGCGAGGCTTGAAAGTCAGATAGCTCATCATCACTGTGCTCTTCACCGCGCAGTGTGCTACCCTCCTTTGAATTCTTCTGATACCTTGAAACACTTTTTTTTGAAATGTAAAGTGCGGAGTGTAAAGTGTAAAGTGTGGAAAGTAAAGTGTGGAGTGTAAAGTGTGGAGTGTAAAGTGTGAAGTGTGGAGTGTGGAGAGCAAAGTGTGAAGTGTGGAGTGGGGAGTGTAAAGTGTAGAGTGTAAAGAGTGGAGTGTGGAATGTAAAGTGTGGAGTGTAAAGTGTGGAGAGTAAAGTGTGAAGTGTGGAGTGTGGAGTGTAAAGTGTGGACTGTGGAGTGTAAAGTGTGGATTGTGGAGTGTGAAGTGTGAAGTGCGGAATGTAAGTGGAAAGTGTGGAGTGTAAAGTGTATAGTGTGGAGTGTGGAGTGTAAAGTGCAAAGTGCAAAGTATAAAATGTGGAGTGTAAAGTGTGGAGTGTGGAGCGTAAAGTGTAAGATGCAGGCTGTAAAGTGTAATGTATGGAGTGTGGCGTCTAGAGTGGGGAGTGTGGAGTGAGGAGTGTAGAGTCTAAAGTGTGAAGTGTGGAGGGTAGAGTGTGCAGTGTAAAGTGTGGGGTGTGGAGTGTAAAGTGTGGAGTGAAGAGTGTCAAGTGTGGAGTGAGGAGTGTAAAGTGTGGAGTTCAAAGTGCGGAGTGTAGAGTGTGGAGTGTAAAGTGTGGAGTGTAGAGTGTAAAGTGTGGAGTGTAAAGTTGGCAGTGTGAAGTGTAAAGTGTGGAGTGTAAAGTGTAGAGTGCGGACTGCAAATTGTAAAGTGTAGACTGTGGCAAGGGGAGTGCAAAGTGAAATGTGTGGAGTGTACAGTGTAAAGTGTAAAGTATGGAGTGTAAAGTGTGGAGTGTGGAGTGTCAAGCGTGTAGTGTAAAGTAAAAAGTGTGGGTCGCGAAGTGTAGAGTGTAAAGTGTGGAGTGTGGAGTGTAGAGTGTGAAGTGAAGGGTGTAAAGTGTGGAGTGTGAAGTGTAAAGTGTGGAGTGGGGAGTGTAAAGTGCGGAGTGAGGAGTGTATATAAAGAGTAGAGTGTGGAGTGTAAAGTGTGGAGTCTAGAGTGTGGACTGTAGAGTGTGGAGTGTAGAGTGTAAAGTGTGGAGTGTAACGTGTGGAGTGTTAAGTGTGGAGTGTTAAGTGTGGAGTGTGGAGCGTAAAGTGTAAAGTGCGAAATCTAAAGTGTAAAGTGTGGAGTGTAGAGTGTAAAGTGTGGAGTGTCAAGCGCGTAGTGTAAAGCAAAAAGTGTGGAGCGTGAAGTGTAGAGTGTAAAGTGTGGAGTGCGGAGTGTGGAGTGAGGAGTGTAGAGTGCGAAGCGAGGAGCGCAAAGTGTGGAGTGTGAAGTGTAAAGTGTGGAGTGAGGAGTGGGGAGTGTAAAGTGTAGAGTGTAAAGAGTAGAGTGTGGAGTGTAAAGTGTGGAGTGTGGAGTGTAGAGTGTGGAGTGAGGAGTGTAGAGTGTAGAGTAGGAGTGTAAAGTGTGGAGTGTAGAGTGTGCAGTGTGTGGAGTGCGAAGTGCAAAGTGAGGAGTGTAGAGTGTGGAGTGTGGAGTGTGGACTGTAAAGTGTGAAGTGAGGAGCAAGGAGTGCAAAGCGTGGAATGGAAAGGTTGTCTTAGCCAAAAACGCGCAACATGACACGCCTGAAGTGCTGTGCCTGCCACGTAAAATGAGGATGGAGGTCTCCAAAGTTTTGCGCCTGCCACACAAAACGACTTTCGACGCTTTCGCAGACACGTGAGAATGTCACGAAGTGCCACGCCTGCCACGCAAAATGACATGACAACTTGTTTTGAAACCTTCGAAAAGGAAAGGTTTTGCAGCTGTCCCCATAGACACGGCGACGCCAGAAGAAAATCAGCGCATCGAGACGAGACATGCCGGAGCCTCAAAACAAGCATGTCGCGCGGGACATCCTCAATTTTTTACACTTTGTAGCTTCAAAATCGACGTTTTCCTACGAGTTTTCCTTAGAACCTCAAAATTTGCTACCTCGAAATCGATGTTTCGTGCGAGGCTTCTGTCAATTTTCATCACATATTTCAAACTGCAATGCCTGCCACGGAATTTGCACCTTGTCACCACTTTGCGCAGCCCTGACAACGGGATTAGCCACAAACACGCAACACGACACGTCTGAAGTGCTGCGCCTGCCACGCAAAATGACGATGGAAGTCTCCAAAGTTCTGCGCCTGCCACGAAAACTGCAACTCATCTTCTGAAAACGAAGCAAAAGTAGTGCGCTTGCCACACAAAACAATTTTCGACACGTGATGAAACATGTTGGAATGTCACAAAGTGCCATGCGTGCCATGCGAAACGAAGCTTCGCAACGTTTGAAACCTCCAAAAATGACAACTTGTGCAGAACTCGCCATAGGCACGGCCATAGCGACCTACTTGCGGACGGTTGCCGACAGTTACAAACGGTTGCAAACGGTTGCCGACGGTTGCGGTGGCAGAAGCGGCGTCAAGCGAACACGTCTCCACCCCCAGACCCCCAAAGTAGTCGAGAACCCTTCGCTACGCATTCGGGAAAAACTATACAATGACATTACACATTACATTATACAGGACGACAGGAACAGGCATGCATCCATCCATCCATCTATCTATCCATCTATCTTTCCATCCATCTATCTATCTATATGCATATTTATTCTCCACAACATACATAACATGACATTGCAATGCATTGCATTGCTTTGCATATCTTTGCACCACATTCCATACAGACAGGCAGAGAGAGAGAGAGAGAGAGAAAGAAAGAAAGAAAGAGACAGATTGGCGGGCAGGCATGCGTGCATACATACTTGTGTCTACAATGGTGTTTTGCCTATTTCAATTCTCATGTGGGCGTGCCACCGCGCACGCAAAAATCCAAAAACCGGGTTTTTATTTGATGACGTTACGGTGGGTGGCACCCAGGTTATCATCTTACCTCGGCAGTGAGCCTGGTGGAGCACTCGGGGTTGTGGTGTTGATTGCATAATAGACATCCAGCTGAAAGCAGCTGGCCTGTTTGATCCTGTTTGAGGATCCCCTGTTTCCTGTTGTCAAGTGTTTCTTTGCTTTGGTAGTTCCCAATTTCTTTTAACGCATGGATCTTCAGGTTGGGGCCTGAACAATCAGCAGACCTAGGTCTCCGTTTGAAGGACCTTGACCTCTCGGGCAACGCGGCCACAGTGGAAGAGTGTCTTGGAGCATGGTGAACTGACTGCAGGAGTCACTAGACAGGCAACGTCAGGCGCAACGAGATGTTCCAAGGCCCTTGAAGAATTGACTCATATGTTTCGTCTGGCTCGGCCACCAATCATTCTACCCAAGCTGATTGATATTATCATATGTACTGCAGATTGTTTCCGTGTATATTTGGCCAATTTGGGCCATGCATGATATGTATATGTATACATGTAGGCATGCATGATATGTATATGTATACATGTAGGCATATATATATACATATACAGATACACATATATACAGACATACATACATACATACATACATACATAGATAGATAGATAGATAGATGCATACATGCATACATGCATACATGCATACATGCATACATGCATACATGCATACATGCATACATGCATACATCATGCATTCATGCATCCATGCATCCATGCATCCATACATGCATACATACATGCATACATACATGCATACCTACATACCTACATACCTACCTACCTACATACCTACATACCTACATACCTACATGCCTACATCCTACCCACATACCTACATACCTACATATCTACATACCTACATACCTACATACCTACATACCTACATACCTACACACCTACACACCTACACACCTACACACCTACAAACCTACATGCCTACATACCTACATCCCTACATACCTACATACCCACATACCTGCGTACATACGTACATACAGACAGACAGACAGGCATTATGTGTGTGATGTAATTATGCATTTACACTGCGTCTGTTCATATGTATAGATACAATTGGTGGTTTAATTTTTTGATTTACACCAGCTCTCTACCTTGCTTTTCCCAAGGTCCTGCAGCCGTGTGCTGGGCCGTGCGTTGTTGGAGGCTGGAGACAACAATTAAGCCGCATCTGAGAATTGACGGGTCGGCTGAGTCGGCTGTAAGAAGGGCTTGTTGGAGCGGAACCATCCCTGTAGAATGCACCCACATCCAGCCCCATTTGGATCCAGAAACTCACCTGCACCATCCAGCAACTTGGAAAGGAGAGTGGATCTTGCAACTCGCCCCAAGGCTAGATTTGCTCGATGCGCAGATGTTTGAGACCTTTAAACGGAAGTCAAAGGAGTTGCTATAGGTTTCAGGTGGATTGACTGTGGTAGATCCCAATGGTTTTGGGACAACCATGTTTTGGAGAACGCGAGCATACCAGGCCTTCAAGCCTTACAGATGTGGCAGACTAATTCAGTTTCAAACGCGTTTTCTGGCAGGAAGTGGGATGAAGCTGCGTTTGGGAGGCAGGGCAGGGCCTGGCCCACTGATCCTTTTTGTTGGGAATTCCATTTGTTCAAGGAAAGTGTACCGGGACATACTGGGGCCATCCCCAAGTCTCGACAATTTGGCAGCCGTAGTTGCAGCATGCAACAACCAGGGTCCGGCTGAGGCACCAAGCCCTTCTTCGACCCTGCGTATGGTAGATGGGCCATGCTACCCAGCATAGCAACTCTCACAGAACGATCAGGCAGACAGTCATTGACAGGCACAATTCTGAATTCTCGAGGTTTCTTTCATTAGTTGCGTGCGATCATTGCAGCGCACATATTGCACCAAGATGCGCCAAGGACGCTGGCCCGCAGTTGCTGACCGTGCTACGCTCGCCCAGCAGCATCCGGCCCCAGCTTCATCCAGCATTGCACAGATTTGCACAGCAGATGGAGTTGCAGGATTTGGGGCTCAACAATCTGATGGCGTTCCATTATAATTAATGCTCCATGATCAATAATTAAATTACGTGTGCTTCAAGCCACTCTTTTGTATTCTCCTGCCGATGTGTCATCCAAAGCATGCACTTCGTGAAAAAGTTTCATGTTGAAAACCATCTCAAGACGCCTTGGCCGCGGCATTTTTTTATACCCAAGGCTCAGAGTTGCAGAGGTTTCAACGGTTCAGCTCTGGGGTTTGCTTACCAGAATTCGTTTGTCCAATGGCCCAACATACAGCGAACAGATGTTTACTCCCATACCTCGGAAGCTGCATACATCACACATGTCATGTCCACTATGAAAGAGATTGATATGTGTGTTGGCTGGTCTTTTGGGCTTGCTTTTTACCATTGTGTTGAGAAATCAGCGGCAAGGCTTACTTGCTGCAAATATGAGCAGCAAGCACTCCTTATCACACATAGTCTGCAATTAGCCGCTTACATGCTTTGATGCTCTATTGCTAAGGCCAGCTGTCAGGCGAGCTTGAAAAAATCCATGGTGGGGCAAGTGCTGACATTTGAGGACAAAATCCTTGGCACAGTTGAGGGAGAGGGTGGCCATGGGTGACCAATCTATGACTGAAATTGGCTGACGCTGGGAGGTTGATTACCCTAGGTGGTGGTTCAGTGAGCGGGTGGAGATTCAGGTTGTGGGGCGTATCTCTCGTATCATCTCGTATCTCTCCTGCAAAGCAATTGAATGCAAAGGTGCGCAAGTCTCGCTAGGTCAGCAGTCGGTTGCAGCAGTTGCAGCAGTTGCAGCCTGAAAACCTGCACCTGAAATTTACTGCAGACCTCGCCGCACTGTATTACGGTGTGGGAAGTCTGCAATAAGATGCAGTTGCAGGTTTTCAGATGTTTTCAGTAGATAGCCTTGCGGACCTGCGTGCAGAACGATGGATGATCGGGTAATGGTAGCCAGGTGTATTTTGGAAAGTGCAGGCAGCTACTTGCGCACGGGATTCCTTTAGGCTCAGGGACAAGTCATGAAGATTCATTAAGTATATCAAGTGTACAGATGCGCAGATGAATTTCTTCGCCATATAGCCACGTGGCAGAAGAACCCGGGGACTGTGTCACGTTTCCTGCAAAGCAAAACATGGCAAACATCGCTTGTAGAGAAAAGATACCAGTAGAATGTGAATAAAAGCAGGGCAGAGATGGTTGCTGGGGAAGGATGCAGCGTTGTTTTGCTTGAGCTTAGGCAACCATCTGGCAGTTTGTGGTTGGTTAAGGTGTAGTGCAACTAATCCTTCCAAGTGACCAAGGCCGTGTGCTGGAGGTGAACCTGGATCACTGCAGTTTCCCGGAGGCGGCTGTCTCCAGCTTGGCACGGCGCGGCAGCCCGGGATCAACCAGCGGTTGATCAGTTTCTATTCAGTGATGGTCAGTGGACAATGGCTTGGAACTGTTGCGAATCCCGGTTCCTCCGAAAAACGTTCCAAGCGACTCACGAACTTCAGGTTTGCTCTGAAAATGACCTGATGCGCTGAGCAAAATATGAATGATGCTGTGATTAGATCATTTTGGTGCTGAATTCTCATAGCAACATGTGGGCGAAACGGTAGCTTGTTGAGAAAGTTATGACACATCGCTGAGGATTTGCCTCAACGTCCGCAGCTTCTCGCTCTGCAATTGTGATGGAGCAGAAGGCCGGGGGTTTGGGTGTCATCGCAGTGAGCCAAGGGCCACATGCTGAAAACCCCTGCGCCAGGCACTTTGGGCCAAAGTTTTGTGGTACACCTGGAGGAGTGGGCGATAAATTGTAGATGCTATTGTTTCATCCTGTGTTCATGTTTCTTTTCCATTCCTTTCCTATTTTTCTCTATTTGTCCTGTCATTTGATTGTGGGCAAATTTAGGAAACCACGACAGCGAAGATTGGGGCAGCAGATTCCCACCTGTTTCTGTTTGCAAGACCCAGCTGCACAGGACTTGACCCGTGGGCTGTGCCGGAGAAGAGGTTACAATCGGAACCCCACTCGAGCATTGCTGGCAGCAGACACACCCCACGTTCGAACACCGCTTGAACATGTTCGAACATTGCCAACATTTGCAATTCTGAGATGGTAAAATCACTCTTTTGACATGATTTACATGATTTTAGGGCGAAATGGAGCAGGTCCGAAACAAGACATAGGATGAAATGGGTACAGATGCTCGCTGGCCAGGTGCAGACCCGGATGCCTCCTTGTCCTCACCCAGGGCATCGGAGTATTCCCATACCCCTGGCAGTCAGGCACTGATTGGATGTGAAGCGTTGAGGAAAAAATGTTTGCCTTTCTAGCTCTTCTTTTTTGCAATAAGATCAACAAGGTTGTTCATCAATGATCATCAATGTTCATCTTGTTCTGAACAGTATCGTTGATATTTCGGGAGATTTTGGGCATTCACGGTGCAGACTGCTGGGGCAAAGGGATGCAGAGGGTACGTGGCTCAGTTTCAATGCTGTGACCCAAAAGCAACAGCCCGTGTAGGCAACTCGCACTCGCCCGTTTGAAGCTGAATCGGGGACATTGGGCCAGTTGAACCCAGGGAAAGCCATGAACGAAGCATCCGATATGGCGGATAGTTTCTACAATAGCCCGCAATAGCCTCCAATAGCATCATTAGCCAAGCATAGAGATTTTGATTGATTTGTGACAGCAGTGTTCCTAGCAGTATCTAGCAGTGTTATTTGGGGCCCATAGTGGAGTGGTGCCCCGTACCGGCAGGAGAAATCGCTGGTCACACATTCTGGTGATAGATATCCTGGGGTGGGTACAGGGTCACCCCCAACAATATCTTCATGACCCCAAGGGGTGCCATAAATTCTTATAAACCATATAAACCTATGATACACCTATCAATATGTATAATATTCTATATATATACGTGTGCGTGTGTGTGTGTGTGAATGTCTTGTTTTGTGCAATGCATTGGGCATGGTTGAGTGACGGTTGCTGTTTCGGCTTAGCTGGTGTTGGCACCCCAATTTGGCCCAGTCGGTGGTGCAGAATCAAGAAATTGAAATGTGACAGGATGATGATGCTTCTGAGTGGGATGGATCAGCAGCTCTGACACCATCTCACACCCTTCCACCTAAGGCTTTTGCACGCTTGTAAAGTTTGGGACATCCCTGAACATCTCTGAACAGCCCTGAACCATTTCGAAGCAGAAGCCCACATTGTCAAAGGAAACATCCTGCAGCCAAAGTACAAAGAGTTGGCCAGGACCAGGACGGTCGACTTGATAAAATACACATAAATACACCGTAGGCTCATTTGTGTTCACTGCTTCATTGGTAGCCTGGCATGTTACGGCAAGCCATGCTGCCGTGCTGCTTCCAGAATCCCTTGCGCCGCAGGCCACCCAAGAGATATACCCGCGATGACCCCCATGGCCAAGTTACATATTCATTACATATTCATGTTTGGCTACAGATGTGTGGCTCTTTTAAACATGTTTAAATGAAGTTCCCAATCTTTGTCAGGAATTGATCGAAACAGATCGGCCATGATCGGCCTAAGATGTTGCAGATTCCTGGCCTGGGCTGTCATGATTGCAGGTCACCCGCCAGCTGGGTGCTACTTGGCCTGGCCCTGTCTCGATTCGCCAGCACCTTTGTGAGTACCGTGGCACCCGTGCAACGGGCCAAGTGGCCATGGCATGAGGCAGAGAGCAAGGCAGGGGACATTGCAACTAGTATTGACGTGGTGTTTCTTTGCGCCGATAGTGATAAAGTAAATCCATGTAAATACTGTAGTCACTTGGTCACGGTCGTCGACATTAGTAGTAAGTAGTAAGCATGGCATGGGGGTTCCCAGGTCCTTAAATCAACATAAATCCGTCTCCAACTGGAACCGTCTCTGGTTGTTTTCCAAGCCACCACGGGTCCACAATTCAGAGGCCGCTGGCTCGGTTTGTTGTGGCGGTCTTACAGGTACGATTGCTGAGCAGCGTCCAGACCCTTCAGAGCAACGTTAGAACTTTGAGTCAGGCGGCTGGGGTAGGGAAGCTGGCTGACATTGGCTGGCCACTAAGTTATTATCACGAAAGGTGCCTTGCCTGAGTTCTTTATGCTTTTAGCACCTTGTGGAATGGGAGAGCGCTTTTGAATTGAGTTATGGTTGTTTTCAAGTGATTCAGAAGGAACACAGGCTGAAATGATCTGAAATACCAGTGCTGGCATAGACGAGATTGGTGAAGCTGGGGAAAACACTGGTTATAGTAAATTGGGCTGGCCCTAGATACACGCCAACCTCTGTGTGTGTGGCCGGCCTAGTCAATCTTTGCAAAAAGGAAGGGTCAACGAACCGGATGAGAGGATGAGGAAGAGAATGTTGGCATGCTGAAAGAGACAAAGACTTGATAGATTATAGTTAGGGCAATGTAGGCTCTGGAAGGTACGGGGCAGTTGTTGGGATGCACACAACTGGCTTGATGAAACCTGTCGCTTGGCCTTTTCCATCAGTATTCCATGTTCAATGACTGACTCACTTCTGCTGAAACCACAAAAAGTCCCCCCGCAGCGCATATCACCTTCCACAACTTGAATTCCCTCTGTGGCTCTCAAGTGTGTTCATAGTATGTTGTTTGTCCATGTTTGTCCCTTTTCTCTTCTTTCATTTCCGATTTACTGTTTTTCCTACAACCAAATGGCCAGGAAAAAAATGGCCAGGAAATCTACTGTGTTCCCGGTTCCCTTTTCTCTCCACTGGATTTCCCGGTTTTTCCAGTTTTTTTTTCCAGTTGTTTCCTTGATTTCAGGAATGTCCAGTCAAGGCTTGCAATACGAAGATAACACATCATAACACTAGATTTGGGACATGGTGTGCTCATTTCTCTTTCGGTTTTTGCAAGTTCAAGATAGAATCCGTTTATATTGAATATGTTGGTGGGTTTTACGTTTACACGTACTCGTAGCATCACATAACAGCAGTGTTGCCAGGAATCTTCACTGGTTAGTCATTCTAGTGCTTTCAGGGTTCATGGTGCCTTCTTTGCTATAAATATCTTTGCTTCAGCATCCATAATTATAAGATTTCAAGTGCCATTGCATCCTACCCACACTCAAGGACCTGATGTACTGCGTGTGTTCTTGTGTTTTTGCGGATGGCATCAAAGATAGCGGCAAATACAATAATAGTGCCGATAAGGCATTGAGCACACAACGGCTTCGGGTTTGGCCCGGTTGTGTTCGACAGCCCCACCTAGCACTGGATTGTTTCCAGCTAGGCGAGTCTCCAGTTCCAAACTTCTGAGCTCTTCAAAGCTGCTCTGCTTGCAGCTGCTAGCGACTTGGAGGGCGCCACGCTGGACCCTCTGGTGACCACAGCAGATCCCCGCTTTGGGGATTACCAGTGCAAACTTGATGAAATTTAGCTGGTGACATCCGGTGACATTGGAGCAGACAGAGATCATGATGAATCCATATTCGTTTTCCCATCAGGCTTTCATGTCCCATTGAGTGTGGGCATATGTGTTCGTAGTCCTTGGACTGAACTGCAACCAACCTTGGGCATAGCAGCTCATGTCACTTGGTTTTGCTTGTTGCTCTCTTATCAATGATTGACTTTCTTGCTCCGTGGCAGATTCACATGCTGACTGCTTGCTCACGTGCTGACTCACGTTCATACGCTCTTACTTTAGCATCAAGAACCAGGCAACAATGCGATGTCCCTTTTCAAGCAGAGTAAGCAACAAGGTGGCAAAGATGGTTGGAAACTTGACCAAAATTGGCCCTGTTTCGTGCTTATCATCATGCTGATTTTTGCGCAAGGGCAAGTTGCTCATGTGTTTGTAGCTACTCCAAATTGCACACAGCCGCCAATCGTCGCACATGCCAACGTGTTGGCTTTCCATTGGTCAGCTCAACATGCTCAGCCGAGGAAAAGCCCTAGAGACGTTGGTCAAGCCATTAAAGATGCTTTGCCGGCGGAAGCTGCTGAGCTATTTGAAGAGGCTATCGATTTTGGGAAGGGGCCACTGTCATTCATGTCACTAGTTGTATGATGTTGTATGTGCATATAGATGTGTATATAATAATTATATATATATATATACGTCACTTACACTTCAAGTATCTTCAACTGGCATCCAAAGCTTACTCTGACCTCTGGCTCAAGGCGCCCAAGGTGAGCTCTTGAGCTAGTGAAATCAGACAAATCATCGTAGCATCCAGGTCACCATCCAGGTCTCAGAGCTGAACTCTTTTTGCACCATAGCCACATATAGGATTGATATAATATATGTATATATACACACACTATATATATATATATATTATATCACATAATATATATATATATACACATATGTCTGTGTGATATATATATATAGGATAATAATAGCATTGTAATAGCATATATATATATATACTTTTCCATTAGCTTGTCATTAATTAAGACGGTACAGCAGACTTGGCGTTGTGGCTTCTGACATCCATTGAGCACATGCCATCGCTGCCATGGCTGTCACGGGACACGGGCCCATTCCCAATACCTGTGAGACTAGCTGGTGACAAATGTTCCTTCTTCATCTTCTTCCACAAGGGCTGTTTGAGTGTTGCAGCTCCACTTCCAGTGGGAAGCCTGAGTTCCTGGAAAAGGAAAAACTGGTCACAGCCAGACCGGCTACTAACTTGCAGCTGAGCTCCAGTGGTAGCTTAGATCTCTACTTTCAACGCTGGGAAAGCGACAGACGTCAGCGAGTTCGCGCTGTGGTGTCTCGCATGCAGATTACTCAAGGAGAATGTAGGGCAATGTGCTGGAAATGTGCTTGAGCTTGAACACATGCCTTGAGATCTTGTTGTGTGTGAATTGTTTGATATGTCGTATTTGAGATTGTTGGGAATATGAAATGATTTGTTCTCTGGGTTTTGCTGTGTGATGCTGCGTGCACTGTTCGTGTGCGTCCACGGCCACAATTTCGCAGCTACCGAAGTTTGGGTGGCCTTTCTAACACGAGGTTTTCATCCACCCTGGAGAGACTGACCATGCCACCTGGTACAACGTGTTGGCCGTGCGTTTGGCTTCGCTGGGCTGCATGTCATTGGCGATTGACGTGCAGGGCTTCGGTCAATCCGACGGAGCCCGTGGTTATTTTGAGAGCTTCGAGGAGGTCAAAGAAGATTTCATTTGCAGACTGCGATTTGCTTTAGAAAATAACAGTGATTGCTTTAGATGTGATTTTATATTTTCGACCGCAGAGCAACTTCTCTGATACAGAAGGCACATTCTTGGGACACGACAGAAACATACAATAACATGTTTGAAGAATATGGTACTCGTATGTACTCATTGAGTCTACTTTCAGCAAAGCTTTATGCTATATAAATCCTTCCGAATCCTCCATTTCGAGAACTCCCAGACAACGACAAACAACACAGCAACTTGACAGCCTAGGCCTCCGAGTGATTGATCAGATTTGCTTGAATGTAGAATGTAGATGTTACATGATGTTACGCAGTGTTGGGTATAGCATTGCATTACCATATTTCCATATATTTCCATATATGTGCATATATTTGCATATGTTTGCATATATTTGCGGTATTTGGATCGTTTGTTTTTGGTGTCGTTTCTAGTTCGCGTAGACAATGTAGCCCAGGCTTTGTGAGGGCCAAGTGGTTGGCCATTGTCCAGAGCCAAGCAGAAGTTCCTGGCCTGGTTTTTGTGGCAAAGGGCTTTGGTAACCTGGCAGCACGATGCAGATCGATGCAGTAGGCAAATTCCATTGGTTGGAAAGAAAGAAAGATGCGCAGCATTTGAATGCGATATGCTGGACAATTGTTTGAGAAGAAGGCTAAACACGAATTTGTTTTGCGAAAACATAGCTAGTGGCTCAACGGATCTCAAGAGAACAGACCAAAATTCATCAAAATTCAAAGCCCATTCCATTTTACAAGGCGCTTTGCTGCTGTTGCGAGCACTTCCGGAGATCAAATCCCTGGCTCACGAGACTGGCACGGTGCCGGTGCTGGTGCTGCTCTCGCCTGGCCTGCAGTTCAACAGCTTCATCGGGGACCAGGGGAGTGTCACTGGAAGTTTGCATTGAAGGGGCAGGGTGTGGCGCCGAAGCCGAGAAAAGGCAATTGAAAAGGTAGTTGTCAGTTGTGGTAGTTTTTTGGGGTATAAACAGTATATTGAAATCATTCAGCGATCTGGAGACAGGCTGCAGCCACGGCAACTCCAAATTCAGGTGAGCTGCGGCTTGAATTCCTCTCAATGTGCCACGCAGCCTTTGGCGCAATGCGCTAGAGCCCCCATGTCCTTGGGACCTGCTGGCGAGGGTCAGACTCTGGAGTATCTTGACTGGACCAGGTCCCTAAATCCCTAAAAGGCAGTGAGAACATCGCTTAGTTTTCCATAGTTTTCCGACATTTCTCCCTTTGACTGCTGGATGGGATGTGTTTGAGGGAGATGCTAGACTCGGCCAAATTAAGGTCCAAGTAATGAAGGAAACTCGCGAAAACTCCAAACCAGTTGACTCTTATTGGTTGATGATGTTGATGGCTAAGCCTGGAAGTACAGTGCGGGCTTTTGTGGGGATTATTATCATCGTCGTCGTCGTCATCGTCGTCGTCATCATCATCCTGCATTTGAAAAAAGCAAACATACAATCAGAATAATTCTTGGTGGCGTCGCCGAAGATCCGAGTGTAGGGCGCAGTCAAAAAATCAGCATAATTCTTCCCAGAAGATATAATATGCATACCATAATTTGGATACATTTATAATATAGTGTTTACTGTTTATGTGTGTTTGCCATGAATGGAAAATATTCCAGCTGTGGATGTGGTAACTGGCTCCTTTGGCACTTTGCAGGTACCTATCCCGCTGGTTTCCCAAGATGCTGGTCACGGACCCTGTGGATCCTGACATGGTCTGTCGTGATCCACAGGCCATTGACCGCATGAGCAGAGACGCTCTAATTTGGCGCCAAGGCCGCTTGGTGGCACCCAGTTGGAAGACGTTTGTGGTTGGAAGTCTGGTTGTGAAGGTCCAGGTGCCAGCTGTGACCGATGTCAAAGGTCACGGTCCCTGTTGTCCCTGACAACTTACATTCAAGGCTACAGGGCTCGCGTTCTGGCGGAGATCCTACAGGAGCAATCAAGGCCCTGCTCAAGCGAATGTTCTTTCCTTTGTATTGAAAAGACATGAAATGAGCACACAAATCAGATCAAATCAGCATGAATCTGGATTCACTACGTCACTAGGTTTTTGTATATATATATATATAATATATAATATATATAATATATATATATATCATGTTCTTGGCCGGGCCGTTGCAATCAGTTGAGGTTGAAAAATAATTCCATGTCTCATTGCATCTGTTGAAATCTATTGTTCAACTTCTGTGCTGTCAGCCCATACAGGTTGCCTGACATGATCGAGCAAACACCCGAAGCCTTCTCCTGTCCTGCATTGATTCTGCATGGTAGCAGCGACAAGCTCTATTCTGCACAAGGAGCCTTTGCTTTGGTTGCTAAATTGGTATGTGACATTGTGTAATATCTAGCCTGCTCCTCTTTGAAGGTAAATGTTAATCTTGCAAGTAGACTATACCAAAAAAAACACTATGCCCAACCAGGTGTTTTACTGGTACCTATAAAGCAATCCATGATGGGGCCCTCGCCTGCGCATGTTTCAGGAAGCCATGCTGTTCATCGTCTCTGGTGCCAGAATATTCAGGGGGGTGACGCACCTGGCAGCTTTCCAGTTCTGAAGATCTATGATGGTGCCTACCATCAGCTACTAAATGAGCCGAATCGGGATGAGGTCATCAGTGATATCATTGCCTTTGTTCTGTCAGGAATTTGAGATATTTGAGTAGATAGATAGATTACATGTGGTGTGAGAGCAATGCTTCTCTCGCACCCTAGTTTCTACCGTTGGTAGCTTGGAAGCCGCTCATCGCGGGCCAAAAATATACCAGGCTACAGGACTATCTTGCTCCTGTAGCATGCTCATGCCAAAGACACGACACCTGTGCCGCTGTCAGTGTTCAATAATTGAGAGAGTCATGGGAAAGTGTGTTGGGATGTGTTGGTTACGGGTGGGTCAGCGAATGATGTAGGATAGGCATGCTGCCCCGCTACCTTTGACAAGAAGCAAGCATGTAGTTTGTTGTGCTCGATGCCAGGTCAATGTCGCACCTCAAGGCTTCATCACCATAAAATTGAAAACATCTTGGATGCAGGAGAGAGGGGCCAGGGAGTTTATATTCAGGTAGCAAGTCAGACCCGAGGAGTAGTTGGAGCCAACCACAGGACTCAGAGCAGTTTGTGTCTCTATCTAATTGGCACTGTCGCGACAGTGCATTGTATGTTACATAATGTTCCATACATACACATACCAAGTTCGGCCAAAAGATAAGGACTGGCCTGGCTCCCAAGCAATGCTGAAGCTGCAGCTGTGCTTGCACAGTCAGAACCACTTTCACACCTCTTGCTTGGCCAATGGAAATGCATTGCAATTTGCTGTCATCATATCACGATATTTGTGCGCGCTTAATTTTGCACTATTTTATTTTGAAGAGAGAGATCATGAGGACTTCTGCAACATCAAGATGCTATTGGCACAAGCAGTGAAAGGCACATTCTGCTGGTCCCAAAAGTCTCCATCCCAATCCATCCCAACTGGACTTTGTTTCCTGCCTTGGCAAAGGAGCAGATGGGAGATCTATTTGAGCATGAGCTTCAGCTGAGAAGCAGCAGTCCTCAGAGGATCGTCATCGACTACTCCTCACCCAACATCGCCAAGGTTGGCCAGAACTGCGGTGGTGGATTGTGGCTGCAGGGGTGCTATGCGTGTGTATGGAAGTATTAGAGTTGGTCGTGAGAAATTGGCAGATCATTGACATGGACATCATTGGCATTGCAATAAAAATTACATAGAAATACTATATATGTTACCATACTATACTCTACACTAGATTATGTTCTTTTTAGTTATCTTAATTCAATGTCTAATAATATTAATAATATAATTCTATATAGATATAATACTTGTGTATCTATATATATATATATATGTGTGTGTAGTTCCCCCATTTCGACTCAGTGGTCAGCCAGAAGGATGCTGGTCAGCTTTCTTGGTCTTTTTATTTTCCTCAGCTTTCGTGAGGAGATGCATGTGGGACATCTTCGTTCCACCATTTTAGGGGACACCGTCGCCAACCTCTTCTCCTATTTGGGTCATGATGTGGTGCGGCTGAACCACGTGGGTGATTGGGGCACTCAGTTTGGAATGCTGCTGGAGTACATGCGCCGAAAGGACAGGAGAGTGTGGCTTTTCAGCGGGACATGGGGCTTGATGGAAATTTAGAATGTACTGCACTTAAGTTGGATCAGTTGGATCCTAATTCCTTTCGTCAACAGGGTCAAAGGCAGCACGGACCCAGAAATTAAGGAATGCAAACGCAAACGGTTTCTTTCTGACCACCGTAACCATGTCTAACAGGATCCATTCAGAATCATTCTTCCGCAAGCTGAAACTCTATAGACTCCGTCTGAATTCCTTTACTGCACCGGCATCTCGATTTTTTGACCTTTTTTTTCAGACTGCTGGCTTCTGGTCTCACAGGTCTGTTCCTTTTCCATCTAAAAATCTTCAAGATGGGTTGATCCCAATCAAGCAACCATAGCAACCGATTTTTGGGACTTTGGTGATCATGGGTTGAAAGCTGAAAGCACCAAGCAATACCAACCCATCTTTGAAGGACGCCCTGGATGGTGAAGCCTCCATGGTGAGTGATCTGCAGCAGTTTTACCGAAGTGCCAAGCAGGTCAACATGGGGGCAGCTCCAAAAATAGATCCAACTTCAGCTGGAACTTGTCCAATTCGGCAATCCTGTGTAGCTGCTGCAAACCCTTGTTTGGTCGGTTGCATTTGTGCCTTCTCAGCGGGTTTCCCGTAGTTAGTTTGAGCTTTGCCCCTGATTCGGATGGATTTCGACAAGCACCCTGAGCAAGAAACCATGCCTCCAGGCCTTCGACGAAGATGAGGACTTCAGAAAGTCCGCCCAGACCAATGTGGTCGAACTGCAAGGCATGAGCACAGAGTGCCTGAAAGAAACGCCATCGACTCCTGATTCCTGATAGATTCTCTGGATGAGACAAAGGCTCTAAGTGACACAAAGGGACGTGATTTGATACAAAATAGCAAACTAGACAAATGTTTAACCAAGAACTATAGCAAGTGGTCATTCTGCCCGGCACGTGTGGACCTATGCTTGTAAGTGGCCGGCTTGGCATTTTGGACGGGGAAGTTCCGGCATCCATTTGCTAGAGGCGGCTCCGAGTGGGCGCGCACTGCTTGGAACCGCATTTGTGAAGCCAGCCGCAAGGAGTTTTGCCATTGCCTGACCTCAAGAAAATGTGAATACCAATATGCCAAATGGTGCGGATTCTGATGTGTTCTAGAAATCTTGTGGGCTTGGCAGAAAGTTTGGGGTTTTTGATGGCTTTGGACCTGTGATGGGTTTGTTCCCACTGGACTTTGGAGATGACAAGGAGTTTGACCTGGTCTATCAGCGCTTGAACATCGAGGGCTTGCAGGAGCCGTTTCCTGTGCCATCCAATGATTTGCAAGCCAATGACAGAAGTCAAAACAAACTTCTTCCCACCAGTAATATTCCATGATCATCCATGTGAAGCTCCGTTTCGCCTGCAGCTACACTTTCCACAAGGAGCGGGGCGAGTCGTTCTACAACGAAATGCTGCCAGATGTGGTCGAAGACCTCCAGAGGCCAGCACCGAATGTCATGGATGCCACGTTTCTTCCAGCCCTTTTGATTTCCTTCATCCACAACTTTGGAACGATTCATGGCATCTGCATTCACTGCATTGAAACGATGTAAAATGTCATGAGGGTTGGAACTTTATTACTGAAGATGAGCTGTGTCATTTTCCTGGAGGAAAGATACAGCACCAGTACGCTGGCTAGGTTTGCGAACATGTGTTGATCTTTTGTGATTTGCTACGAGTGGGTGTTTTTGTTGCATCAACAATTTATTGGTGATCTCATGCTGCTTGTGAATGGACTGGATCAGAGGTCTGTAGATGTCAATAGATTGAGTTTTGGGTGTCCGCTCCTGCTAGAGGGCCCAAGGCTCAAGGTTTGTTGATGTTTGTTGAATTAAAGCAGTTTCATGATATTGTTTCACTAGGTAAGGCCGGGTGGCTCCATGCCAGGATGTTTTATCATGGGTCTCACGAGATTTCTCTCGAGTTACCTTTCATACTGTAAATATCTTGTTTGGCCGTGCTCGCATACAGGGATCCAGCAGAAGCATGCAGAAGCCAGATTTGCTGATGGGTATGGGCGCGTGTTGCGTTGTGAGTTCTGATCCCTCAAGCGACTGCACAGGAAGAATCTGGTGACAGAGAGCGATGGCGCTTTGTGTGTCTTCACCAATGTCTCAGAGACGCCCTTGATCATTCAGAAAGCCGATGGCGGTCACTTGGTCACAGGATGGGTTTGTTCACTTGCCGTATAGTAAAGTTGATTGCCCAGGATTATGCAATGTTTGGGCAGGGTAAACTGTGACTTGACAATACAGTTCGGGCAGGCAATGGTGGACATCAGTTCATGTTGGCTCCCAAATTGCCAAGGCTTTGGCTACGATTCCACAGACTGCGCTGCGGTGAGGCATCGGGTACAAGATGAAAAGGCGCAACGGGTGATCTATGTCATCGACAATGGCCAGGACGGGTTAGATTTGAGGGTTTGGGACCTTGGATGCGGATGTTATGTCGCGTTATGCATATTATGCTATATAATGCTATATAGTCATCAGATGTTCCGCCCGGTCAGCTATAATGAAGGATAGTGATGGTGACCATATAGCTCAACTGTTCACCAGCTGTTACCATCGCCAAGCGAAAGGAGCTGCACATGCGAATGGTCTTCAGTGCCGCAGAGAAAGCTGGATGGCTCGGAGAGGGCCAGAAACGTTTGGACTTCATGGGCTTTGGGCTTGTGCAGGGCCAAGACGGACCCGCGGCGTTTCAAAAGGGAAAGCGAGAGAAGGCCACAATTGCCATTTCAGGAAATCAAACCGACATTGTGGGCGCAGGAGGTGCGCAATTTGATTTTCGAAATGTCAGCCACTTGCAGCCACTTGGCAGCCACTTGCTCAGGCAGCCACTTGGCAGCCACTTGCTCTGGCACGCACTTAGCAGTCACTTGCAGCCACTTGGCAGCCACTTGCTCTTGCAGCCACTTGGCAGTCACTTGCAGCCACTTGGCAGCCACTTGCTCTTGCAGCCACTTGGCAGCCACTTGCTCAGGCAGCCACTTGGCAGCCACTTGCAGCCACTTGGGGCAAGTGTCTGCGAGTGGCTGCCAAGTGGCTGCCTGAGCAAGTGGCTGCCGAGTGGCTGCCAAGTGGCTGCCTGAGCAAGTGGCTTGCAGCCAGTGGCTGCCAAGTGGCTGCAAGTGACTGCCAAGTGGCTGCCAAGTGGCTGCAAGTGGCAGCTTGTG
>Ga0126342_10003816_pt1 | contig 25265 bp, 14 predicted proteins | sample Cyp1metagenome_FD_92528 | JGI IMG/M metagenome (GOLD analysis project Ga0126342, IMG submission 92528) | Coral microbial communities from Lord Howe Island, Old Settlement Bay, Australia - Cyphastrea 1 metagenome | ecosystem: Host-associated > Invertebrates > Cnidaria > Coral ... | reverse complement strand
TATCTATCTATCTTTCTATCTATCTATCTATATTTCTATCTATCTATCTATCTTTCTATCTATCTATCTATCTTTCTATCTATCTATCTTTCTATCTATCTATCTATCTTTCTATCTATCTATATTTCTATCTATTTTTCTTTCTTTCTATCTATCTATCTTTCTATCTATCTATCTATCTTTCTATCTATCTATCTATATATATTTCTATCTATCTTTCTATCTATCTATCTATCTTTATATCTATCTATCTTTCTATCTATCTATCTATATTTCTATCTATCTATCTTTCTTTCTATCTATCTATCTTTCTTTCTATCTATCTATATTTCTATCTATCTATCTTTCTATCTATCTATCTATCTTTCTATCTATCTATCTATCTTTCTTTCTATCTATCTTTCTTTCTATCTATCTATCTTTCTATCTATCTATCTATCTTTCTATCTATCTATCTATCTTTCTATCTATCTATCTTTCTATCTATATATCTTTCTATCTATCTATCTATCGTTCTATCTATCTATATTTATTTCTATCTATCTTTCTTTCTTTCTATCTATCTATCTTTCTTTCTATCTATCTATCTTTCTTTCTATCTATCTATATATTTTTCTTTCTTTCTATCTATCTATCTTTCTTTCTTTCTATCTATCTATCTTTCTTTCTATCTATCTATCTTTCTAACTATCTATCTTTCTATCTATCTTTCTATCTATCTTTCTATCTATCTATCTATCGTTCTATCTATCTATCTTTCTTTCTATCTATCTATCTTTCTATCTATCTATCTATCTTTCTTTCTATCTATCTATCTATCTTTCTTTCTATCTATATATCTATCTTTCTTTCTATCTATCTATCTATCTTTCTTTCTATCTATCTATCTATCTATCTTTCTATCTATCTATCTTTCTATCTATCTATCTATCTATCTTTCTATCTATCTATCTATCTTTCTATCTATCTTTCTTTCTTTCTATCTATCTATCTATCTTTCTATCTATCTATCTTTCTATCTATCTATCTATCTATCTATCTTTCTATCTATCTTTCTATCTATCTATCTATCTATATTTCTATCTATCTATCTTTCTATCTATCTATCTATCTTTCTATCTATCTATCTATCTAATCTATCTATCTATCTATCTATCTTTCTATCTATCTATCTATCTTTCTATCTATCTATCTATCTTTCTTTCTATCTATCTATCTATCTATCTAATCTATAGCTATATACCATCTATTTATATCGCATTAAACCCTTACATGGTCCAATCCCCCCAAGCTCCACAGTGAAACCCTTTACCAACTCGCGGCCGCACCCCATAGGTGGGAAAAACACACAGTTTTGTAGGGATTTAACTATGAAAATGGTGGTTTAATGGGATTTAACCAACAAACATTGTGATTTTAATGGGATGTTTATATGTAATGTGGGTAAAACAATGCCATTCACTTACCACCCATTTTCCTGAGAATGGTTGATATATCACCTATAAACATGCTGATGACTCTGGGGGATGGTTTATGATTGTTTTACCCACATTACATGGAACCTATGACCTATGGGTATGTTATCCCCTGTGAAATCATATCGAATCGACGCTTCTGATAACCAACATCTTTCCCCCCTGCGCACCGGGTTCCCGCACGAGACGTGTGCGGTGAGGCGAAAGGATTGCCGAGCGGCTTCCAGAAGGGGCTTGCCCTGTAGCTGGTGCCATCGTCATCTCAAAAAAAACTGGATAACGATCGTTCTAATCATTGATAACGATGGCACCAAATAACGATCAATTCCAATACTTGATAATAATTGGTGGCAGACTATCAAAATTGGTGATTTGACAACGATCGTTCTAATCATATTGGAATATGTTCCCATCATTGTGCTTTTTCCATTTCATCTCATTCATCATTACTGGTTGGTGGTTTCAACCCCTCTGAAAAAAAAAATGAAAGTCAGTTGGGATGACTATTCCCAATAGATGGAAAAAAATCATGTTCCTAACCACCAACCCGATTATTTGATAGCAACCAATTTAGTTGATTAAACCGTTCTCGAATCTGAGCAGATGGGAATTAGGTCTGCACAAATGCCTCATATGTTCGATGAATGGAATGCTGAACCATATGAAATATATGGCAATATATGGGATGGTTACAATAAACACTGAATGCCTAATTTGCAGACAGAATGGAGATATGATATGATATGATCTGTGCATTCTTGAACGTAACTCAAGGCTTTTGGTTGATTTAACCACCAAAGTCTGGATTCAACTAGTAAACAAACTTTCAAAGTGGCTTGATACAGCACAGATGGGTTGAAAATCATGGATACCCCAGAATGATGGGAGAGTATCCAAAAATCAGTGGATACAAACTTACGGCTCACCATGTAGTTCGGTAACTCTTCGTAGCTACGACGAGCTCCCCGCACAAAATCTGGAATCTACTTGGTGGTAACCCCTACATCAAGCCATTAAGCCATCAACAGAATTGCTCTCCAGTAAATTAACATGACGACCCTGGCATGAGTCGGGCGTGTAAGAAACTAATGTCCACTAAGAATAGCTTATTTTCAGGGCCCAACTGTTAATTTATACCAGAAGGTAAGTATTTTGTTCATGGCTCCGCCTTCAGATGCGCATCCTTTTCCTTAACTTCCTTTGCCTGGCGTTTTGAAACGATTCTTGCAAACACTGGAAGGGGCTAGTGTGGTTGTAGGTGCTAAAAAGAGCTTGCAAACACTGGAAGGGGCTACTGTGGTTGTAGGTGCTAATAAGAGCTGAATATATGTAATATGGAATAGTCAGTATCAATGGCTTGTTATGGATTTTCACATGATTAACGTGGCGAACGAACTCGGGTTTATGATGAAGTGGTAAATATAACAATATAGTATCTATATATAGTCAATCCCAACTTACTGGTTGACTACTTTGGGGTGGCCAGGGATTACTAACATATGACCATGGTAAGTTCACCTCAATGTTTGCCTAACCACTAGCTGGAACTGCACCCAGTATGCTGCTTAAAAAAGGGGCGTCATGGATGTCTAGTCTAGTAACTGGAAAAGTATCTCAGATTCTCCACCCCAAAAAAATGTGACTCTGTGGTGAGTTATAACATGTTATAACTAGATCAGCCATCGAAGAGTGCCAGGGAGGTCGCCATAGATACTATAGTCCATCCAGGCATCCAACTTGTCTTGGCAGTGAAATCCCTATTTTGGTTCCTTCAAAAGGCCGAATCAGCTGGCTTTGGATTGACGAAATAAGAAATTAAAACTTCCAGCTGACTGGGCTACTGTAGAAACCTCCAAAGCACATCAAACCAAGATACCGGCCAACATCATCCAACCATCTTGATTGCTGCATATCCACTGAAAAATGCCCATGTTACTTGTTCATGTTGACTCACCAAGGATGTAGGAATTGTGGAGTTTTCTAACTATTGACTGTCAACCCAAAAGAACAACCAGGGTTTTGTAGTTAAATCATGGTGAATCACTATATATCATGATTGTCAACTCCTAATCAGAAGTACCCTCAATGATTGCGAGCCTTGTAGAGTCAACTCAATGAACTCAACTGACGGGGTAATGGTCTTGGGTCAACGTTACAAGGTGGTGTCCAATAATGAACCTAGCAGGTTAATAACTCATAAATATATATATATATATAAAGATGGACTATGTAGATATAAATCACCTAATATGTATATACTGTATGTATATATATATATATACACGGGGAATATACAGCAAGTATCAGCAACCACCCCTGGTTGGGTAAACGGCTCGGATCGTCACCTCAGAAGTCGAACTCGAAGCACCTGCAAGTGGAACGTCTGCTGCAATGAATGAGGGATGGATGGATGGATGGATCTAACCATGAAAAATGGGGATTTCAGCGTCACAAATGGTGATTTAACCATCAAACATGTGGATTTAACATGATTTAAGATGATTTAACATGATTTAAGATGACTCAACCATGAAAAATGAGGAATTTTATTTGTGAACAATATGGAATTCACCAATGGATAATTATGGGTAATCATGGGTGTGGTACCTGAAAATGGGGAATGGACGATGAAGCCAATAAAATATGACCATGAACTCATGGGAAGCATGAAGAAGTATGATGATAAGCCACGAAATATCGGGAAATCGAAGTATGATGATAAACTACGAAATATCGGGAAATCAAAGTCGACTACATTCCCTATGGATCCAGCCGTACCTTCTTAGAAAGTGTTTGGGGTATGATTTGGGGGGTTAAGTACCTTCTCAGGCAGTGTTTGGATCCATAGGGGTTTGTATACTTGGAATTCATGTAAGGATCATCATGCGGCATGGTTATTTTACGGTGGACTATATCTTTGATCAATCTTGATCAAGAGAATGGACTGAGAAATTTCATCAATGGAAACTGAGATAGTGATTTAATTCAAACAAATGAAACAATACACACTATCACAAAATGTAAATCAATGAATCATGGCTTGCATGATATGATGAAAAACATATCAGCTGAAAATTATAGATATAACTCATACCAGTAAGCTGATATGAATCAATGATACAATCAGCTAAAAAGTATACATGTATAATTCCAGTATAAACAGTTGACAAGCTAATCATATAGATATATAACACGTATCAGGAAATCAATACAGGCATTTTGTGGTTATCATGTTAAGTATGTTATAATTATCGGTATATATTATCAATAGTATCAGCTAATCATATAATCAATGAATGTTTTGGTTGGGGAGGACTAATATGCAACCAACGGATTGGGCTTATTTGATAATTCATGGAGCAAGCTGTCATAGGTGCCCCAGTGAGCGAAAGTCCGCGATTGGTTGGGGGCGACATAACTCCAATAACTATGGTTTGTGATACTTATAACTTTTAACTACATAGTTACTATTGTTTACTTGGCTTATAACTATAGTTACTATGTTTGATATATATATATATTATTGTTATATTACATTATATATTTATATATATGTCAAACCACATTAAAACACAATCCTCTAAATTTCTCTGCAACCAATCCATTGAATCAGTACTGTCAATCGTGGCAGGTCATCGTCGCTACCCTCGAAGCAAGGGAAATTTCGGAGAACTTCAGAGCTCACAGTTATGGTCCGAAATACCAGTCACAAGTACTGAAAACACACCATTTATGGAACGTACAATCCCATAGAAATAACCATTTATTTCACCATTTATTATTGGGAAATGACCATAACCATAACTGCAACGTGCCAACTTCGGACATTTTCAGACAGGGATCATCCAAAACAAGTGAAGTGAGGATGCAACGAGCAAGTGCTGAGGTTCTAGGATTAAGATCATATCAACTTAAATCTAACTAGTTCCAAATAACATATTGACTGAAATTCACTCAGGGTTTTTAAAAGTCAGTGTATTACTAGCTCTTCAAATAGAATCTGGTTATTTAAACGTAGCCATTGGAAATCAACCTGTTTAAAAGGGTAAATAATCATAAATCATCTGTAAATGGGCCATTTACAATAGCTATGTTAAACAACCAAAGGGTACATCATCATATATCCCAATAAATCACCATTAAATCACCATTAAATCACCATTAAATCACCATTAAATCACCATTCAAAACCTGCAGGAAAATTAACGTCCTGCATTTTTGCTCCAAAGATCTCCCACAGGATCCGAAGTTTTTATACTGCAAGAAGTGGATCGGTTATGGCAAGGGTAACCAATGTGGAAAACCCAATGAGATATATCATGATATATCTACCATGAAAAGGGATGGTGAGTAACTACCCATTTCTGGTGATTTTGGAGATGGTTTCTTATTGGGTTTATCACGTTAATTTTGGTTTGATTTTTGTTTGACTCATACCCAAGCAAATGGGGGTTTGCCAAAATGGTATATACCCCCAAATCATCCAAGTCATTAGACCATTGAAACCTATGGTTTGGGGATCCCGCATTTTTATGCATTTTTAGAAACCCCCAAATCTACAGAGCACCTCTCGACTATTCGTCCAACATAGCCTGTGGCAACCAGAGTTGCAGGCCTTCCTCTGGAGGTGTTCCGAACAAATTCTTGATCATCTCATGATAGCCTCAGCATGCACCCTGTGGGTCTGGAAAATGGGTCAATCTTTGGCAGTTTTACCGAAGGAACTTAGCATTTGCCACTTTTTCATGGATGACTTCACATGTTTCGCAATGCCCTGGAAGAAAAGGAAAAGCAACGCAGTGTTGGCCATGGACGATAGGGGTAGAATTAAAGATTATTAAAGGTCAAAAATGGCCAGGGTTACTCACTAATGTGCCGACCCATGGCGAGATCCCCAGGTTAAAAAGAATGTCACAATGTCCGAAAGACCGTGATGTGGCGATGTTTCAAAATCATCGACCGACAGTGACCCACCAAAATGGATGCATACATATATAGTAAATGCCATGGACCCTCCCAACAAATTGCATGCTTCGTAAAGACCAAGCCCGCGAACGGTGGAGCAACCATACATGATGTTCATCGATTTTCTGCTTTTCAGAGAGCTAAGCCGCTAAGCAAAATCTCTCGCTCCCCAGCAGGCTTTGAAACCCCTCACCACGGTGTACGATGATCTGTTGCCAAAAAGTCAGGCTTTGAAGACTGGCGGGCAAGCTCACGCCCTCCAACCTCTTATTGAATGTGAACCGCTCGCCGAAAGTCAAGTGCTGAAGACAGACAGGCAGTGTCACGCCACCCATGCTCTGATTGAAACATCTTCCAAAAGTCAGGCTTTCGAGACTATCCGGCAACTTTGCGCCTGACACACTCTGGTTGAACTGTTCACCAAAAGTCAAGCTTTGGAGATTGTTTGGCAAAATGACGTCATCCATACTTTGGTTGAATTTGGTACCGAAAGTAAGGCTTTGGAGATTGACAGGCAACGTGACGTCATCCTTTGGTTGAATTCGGTGCCGAAAGTAAGGCGTTGGAGATTGACAGGCAACGTGACGTCATCCATGATTTGGTTGAATCTGGCACCGAAAGTCAGGCTCTGGATACTGTCCGGCAACCTCACACGTTCCAAGCTGTGGTTGAACGAATGACCAAAAGTCACGCTTCGAAGACTGCTTTGAAAAACCATGCCCTCTATGCTCTGGTTGAAATCTGCACCAAACATGAGGTGTTTAAGATTCTGAGGCAATGTCATGCCCTGCAGTCCTTGGTCAAAAGTCAGGTTTTCAAGACAGCTAGGCAACGTAACGCTCTCCATGTTCTGGTTGAAGCCATCACCAAAGGCGAGGCTTTGAAGACCGTTCGGCAACCTCACACTTTCCATGCTCTGGTTGAACTGCTCACCTAAAGTCAGGCTTTTAAGGTTGTCGGGCACCCTCACCCCGGCCATGCTTTGGTTGAACATCTTCCCAAAAGTCAAGTGTTCAAGGCTGTCTGGCAAGGTGACGTCGTCCATACTCTGGTTGAACTGGGCGCCAAAGGTAAGGCTCTGAAGACTATTTGGCAAGCTCACACCCTCCAAGCTCTGGTTGAAGCGGTCACCAAAAGCAAGGTTTCGGAGATTGCAAGGCAACATCACTTCCGACATGCTTCGGTTGAAGAAGTAGCCAAACGAGAGGCTCTGAAGACTATTTGGCAAGCTCACACCCTCCAAGCTCTGGTTGAAGCGGTCACCAAAAGCAAGGTTTCGGAGATTGCAAGGCAACATCACTTTCGTCATGCTTCGGTTGAAAAAGTAGCCAAACGAGAGGCTCTGAAGACTATTTGGCAAGCTCACACCCTCCAGGCTCTGGTTGAACCAGGAGCCAAAAGCCAAGCTGTGAAGACTGTCTGGTAAAGTAAAGTTGTCCACCCTATGGTTAAACTGCTCGCCAAAAGCGAGGCTTCCGAGACAGTTAGGCAACTTTGTACCTGCCATAGTCTGGTCGAATTGTGCACCAAAAGTCAGGCTTTGAAGATTGTCGGGCAATCTGACACCTTCCATTGCTCCATGCTCTGATTGAACAAGTAGCCAAAAGTCAGGCTTTGAAGATTGTCTGGCAACGTCACTCCCTTCATATCCTGGTTGAAGTCGTGACCAAGAGTCAGGCTCTCAAGACTGTCAGGCAGTGTCACGCCACGCAAAGTTCCATTAAACAAGAAGCCAAATGTCAGACTTTGAAGGCTCTTTGGCCATTTCACCCCCTGAATGCTCTGATTGAATTGCGGACCAAACGCAATGCTTTGAAGTGACTGGGGAAGGTCGTGGAAAAAGTCACCATTTGGGGCGCCCTCCAACCGAGTTAGCCCTTCCATAGCAAAATTGTCTTCAGGGACTGCGATTCCCATCAGAAAACACCAGGCAGCAAACAAGTCGGTAGGTACAAAAGTGCAAGACAGAACTGCAGTCTTGCCCACAATGCCTTGCGTTTGCAAGGTTTGAGTTAATACAAACGGTGAAGTTTCATGATGCAAAGAGAGCCTTCTGCCTTTCTGACATGCTTTTGTTGCTCAGAGATGAGCCTTCGGACTGCCTTTCCAAGGGTGGTGCCAGCAACTTGGAAGTGTCAATGCTTCACCAGTTAGGCACTGGACATCAAGATCAATCAGATCCGACGCTGCTGAGTAGCCAGCAACACTGGTCGACATGTGGCGACGAGCGAGTAGTGAATAGAGCAACTAGAGCTTGAGAGAATCAAGCGTCAGTCCTGCAGTCCTCAATTTTGAGACAGAAACGATAATCCTAGACTCTCATTTCCTGAAGCCATTCCTCTACCATTTGCAAAAATCTCGAGAATTGAGAAGCGTCAACCCACCATCTCTTCCAAAAATGGCATCCTAATGAACCTACCCATTATTGGGTATCCCCATTTTCAAAGCAAAGGCTGGTCACCCGTAGTGTTGTCTACAGAATGAACATCCCATGTCTGCCCTGTTGAAGAAATCATCACAATTTCACCAGGACACAAGACCATGTTGAGACAACATCCCTTAATTGTGATGCGTAATTCAGGAAAATCATATTAGCACCTTGTGATGTATTGACGACCTCCAGTTCTCCGGAGAAAAACAATGTTTCTTATGCCAAGCTTCCTTGTGTGCAGTGTCAGGAATGAGGATGCAAAGTTCATGGGTTATGATAATACGCAATGTACAAAGGGCACTATATATATCCCCCAACCAACAAAAACATCACTCAACATCAATCAGCTGAGGCTCGTCGATTGGGATCATCAAAATTTCAACGTTCGAACATCTCAAAAAACAAACAAACAAACAAACAAACAAAGAAACAAAATCAAACAAAAACCACCGACCAGATCATCCAGTTATAATCATATATATATACATCTTGATATCATGTAATATCACCTACAGATTAACAGAATTTTATCTATTGATAATATATATATATATATACACACACATCTGATAACACCTGATAATTATATCCCCATCTCAGATGGTCAAAAATTCAAAAATCCCGTTTTTTTTGAGAAGGCCAACTGGGACCGATGCTGGCACTGGATGGCAAGCGCTCACGCTCCTGGCAGCATTTAGCGGCGTTGTTGTTTGGGCCCAACAAAAACAATGGGAAATAATCTGGGTTTTTATGGGATTTGTATGGAGTTTTTATGGGGTTGTGTGAGGTTCTTATGGAGTTTGTATTGAGTTTTCTATGGGGTCTTATGGGGTTTTATGAGGTTGATGGGGTAATTTTTTTGGGCTAGATCCACCAAATATTCACCTGAAAAACCTTGAAAAACCAGCGTCTCTCAGTTGATCATCACGTTCCAGGTTCTTCAGTGGCTTAAGGGGATGTGAAGCCCATCTTCAGACTCACCCATATGGGGTTAGGATGCATTAAGCTATCCCTAGCAATTTTTAATCGGATATGTTCATGAAAATTGGAGATGTTCATACATATTTGAAAATTATATCACTAATATTATAAAATGGGATACTTGACATGGGTTTGTCTTAAATTTATACAGTCCCCATTGCCATAATCCCATGCTTTATCATAGTATGTTTCCCCATGAGAACTGCAATTTCAATTTTATGGGTATCCCCATTTTCAGACACATCCACATGGGGTTAGGATGGGTTAAGTCATCTTGAGCAACACTATATGGCATATGGGATACCGGGTAAGTGTTTTGGGGCCTCCTCCACCCGGCCATGCTCGGTCGCTGCAGTCATAGTCAAGCCGCAGATGACCTGCTCCTCTTTGAACAGGCCCATGAAAGAGGTCCCTCTCGTGGATCATGGCCATGCTGCCAAGCGCGCACGCCGATCACCAACCAGAACTGCGTCGTCCATCACCTTGCAATTCTCGCCGGCGATGGAGCATGGAAGTTTTCCCGTGCCAATCCAGCATCCTTTCCGGTGTTCCTTCCGACTTTCTTTCCGGAATTGGCAGCAGGTTTGATCAAGTTTTCTCTTTGGGATGCTGAAAGCATGCAGACACAAATCACTCAAAGTGTCCCCAGTTTGCCAACAAATGGCCGCCGATGAAATCTCCCGAAAGCGCTTAAAGCGCAACTTTCCCTCAGAAACCATGTGTATTCATCAATATCCCAGTACATATCCACCAAAATGTTGGTCACATCGGCATAAGACATGCTGGGCCAATCTTGTTGGTTGATTTATATATATATGTATATTTAGATATATATTCATTATAATATTATATATATATTATTACTATTATTATTATGAACATTATTATTATTATTAAAATGATTATTATCATGATTATTACTATTATTATATATTATATACATAGATATTATATATATATACATAGATATTAAATATATATATATATATACATAGATATTATATATATATACATAGATACTATATATATATATATACTTGATAATATGTAAATATATATATATACATAGATGTTATATATAGGTACATAGATATTATATATATGCATAGGTATTATGTATATATATATATATATATACAAAGATTATATATATTTACATATAGATAGATTATATATATATAGGTAGATAGATAGATAGATAGATAGATAGATAGACACATAGATAGATAAATAGATAGATAGATAGATAGATAGATATTATATATAGATACTATATCCCCAGTTTCAGATCCACGCGCCATGAATCCAGCCACAATTACCAGGTCCTGTGGGTACCATGCCGCGAGGCAAAAGATGCTGCCACCCAAGCGCCCAATCTCTTTCAAGGGCGCACGGACCGCCTGTGGCGAACGGGTGACCAGGTGGGAAGATGCTGCAACATCTGGGAATTTTTGTGATTAGCTCCAAGACTCTAGGTAGGGTTTATGTTGGATGTAGTTGTAGAATGTTGTAGATGGGTCAATGAGTCTATAAACTAACAAAAATAACTGGATATGATGGAATGTGTGGCGTCTGAGAATGCCAGCGGGAATTTCATTAACTTTTGGTTGGTAACATCCCTATTTGGGCTGCTTTGAATCCCCATTTTAACCAATAGACATGGGGTATCCCCAAGTCACCATGAGTTTCAATACTAAAATGGTCTACCCTCTGGTGATTTAACATAGCTATTGAACATACCCCCTTTTTTAGTTGATTTCCATATTCGAAAAGGTGATTTTTAATAGCAAACTTTGTACGTTTACCAGAGGCTAATGACTGGATGATTTGGGAATACCCCAATGACTGGATGCACACTTCCATATGGGCATGGTCATCCCGCTGTTGGGCTTCCATGGCCATCGTGGCTATCCATCCGGCCAGGCTTGCTCCAAACACCCCAGGTACGTTGTGGCTATCATGTTATCTATGATGGGTTGGAGCAACCCTCTTGGGCATGACCATTCCTGAACTGATGGGAAAAGAAACCATGTCTGTATCATGGCACATAGTCATAGTGGGAATAGGATGGAATAGGCATAGGACTTTAGGCAATACCAGGAAAAATGACTCACATCAACAGTTTCAGACAATCAAGGATTGCATCTGATTTTCTCATGAAAACCAGTATGTGCGACATACAACTCAACACTTCTAGAGCGCAAGCGTGGATGGTTGAGGTTGGGACCACTAAGATAGTGATATTGTGCGAGATGGCTGAAATACTGTTAGATAGTTTGTGTAAAAAGTCTGTAGACTTCTCAAACTTGTAAAATGATCCCATGTTTATTGGATATGTTCACCTATTAAACCCGATTTTTTGATTGGATAAAACCCGTGCGTGTTTTGTTGTTTCAATCCCCATTGCGTATTGATATATATATAACCCCACAGTCTATTGTTCTTTGCCTCTTCAATGGGACATTTTCTTTGTTAACCTCCCCTTCTTGGCTCGAATAAGTCCAAGGTTCTTCTTGCTTACCACCCAGCAACGTGGCTGGCCGGAAAATTTCCGAACTCAACGGAAGTTTTAAGGGAAAATCCATGAAACTCAAACTATAAATGGGGGATTAGGACCTTCATGGCTATGAAAATGACCGGCCGCCTCCAGCACTTGCATCGAGCTGCCCTCGCGGCAGACCGACAGCAAGCCCTCCAACCTGGGTGGGTCAAGTCTGGGAATTCAGCTGTTACGACAACCATGGGATTTACTGTCTGGTAATTTCTCCTATGGCTATCGAACATTGGGAAAAACATCCTTTTTTTGTTGGTAAATCCCATGTTCATCATTGAGCTCAGGTCATTCTCCATAGCGATGTGAAAAATTACCAGAGGCTAATGAGATATGTGATCACCGACTATTAAATGGTGATATCTTACGGGATTGATCAGCCGCTCACCATGGGAAATATGGGAATGAACGGGGATACAAATGGGATCTTACGGGGTAGATATGGGTAGATCACCAATTCAAATGATTTCGATGGGATTTTACAGGCTAAAACCAATAAAACAAGGGCATGTTCTACTGGAATGAATCATAGGGATTCAACCATGAACAATAAGGAGTTCACTATCCATAGGAATTAAATGGATTAAAAATGATTGAAGATTAATGGGATTAACAAGCCAGCCACGGGAATTCATCGGGATAAAACAGGAGGTAATGGTATATAAATGTGTATATATATAGAGTACCATCTGAATATGATGTGTTACAAGGTGCCCCTGTTTGTTAGCTAAGTATAGATATGTTCGTTAATACAAACGACTAAACATCGTGTTGGGTGTGTATGGTACAGTAGACTAGAGCTATCTAGCTACTTCCACGGGGGGTTATAGACCAAGGGTGGGAGGCGAGTCCGTGGTGAACTCGGACAAATAACATGAATGGAAGCAGGTCATCACATGGATGAGTTACTCGATGGCGGCTCGTGTAACCAGGAAAAATCACTTTAGACACCTAGTACTCCAAGTCCCGAACCAGCTGCTTCATCACAGGGAAACACAACGCAACCGATCGATGGGAATGGATATATATATATAATATGGGTGAGGAGTCCTATACAATTCGATACAACATGATACAACTAATAACTTCCGTGGTCCTTGTACCCATGCTTACTTGTCTTAGCCGCTAAGACATACAAAAACTACGTTCAACCCCCAAAATTTTGGGCACAATCATTTACAGTTTCCAACACTGAACAGAAACATACAGAAACCATTTCTGCAAACACACAGAGTCTTTGCAGGTGCTCTGGTTTATATCATGGAAATCCGATCTAGAAATAGATGATTCGGGAGTACCGCTTTTTTTGGGGAAACCTCCATTTGGCATTCAGACTCTTGAGACGTTGTTCAGCCTGATCATTGTTTGCAACAAGAGCTTGCAACAACTCCTGAGCTTGTGGTGACTTGTAGGAGACTTATGCCTGTGGACTCACCTCCAAAGAAGCAGTTCGCATGGAGGAATCTATGGTGAGGCTCTGGCTTTGTTGGCTTCAGGGAACTCAACTGTTCCCATACTCTGTTTTTTTTTGAGATACATTTTTTTTGATCTATATATATATAAATCAATTAGTCTATCTATCTATGTGTTCGTCTGTCTATCTATCTATCTACCTATCTAACTATCTATCTAACTATCTACCTATCTACCTATCTACCTATCCACCTATCCACCTATCCACCTATCCACCTATCTATCTATCTATCTATCGATCTATCTATCTATCTATCGATCTATCTATCTATCTATCTATCTATATCTATCTATATCCATCTATCCATATATCTATCTATCTATCCATCCATCCATCCATCCATCCATCCATCTATCTATCTACCTCTCTATCTATCCATCTATCCATCTATCCATTTATCCATCCATCCATCCATCCATCCACCCATCCATCCATCCATCCATCCATCCATCCATCTATCTATCTACCTCTCTATCTATCGATCTATCCATCTATCCATCTATCAATTTATCCATCCATCCATTCATCCATCCATCGATCCACCGATCCATCGCTCCATCGATCCATCGATCCATCGATCCATCGATCCATCGATCCATCGATCCATCGATCCATCGACCCATCGATCCATGGATCCATGGATCCATGGATCCATCGATCCATCGATCCATCGATCCATCGATCCATCTATCCATCTATCCATCTATCCATCTATCCATCTATCCATCTATCTATCTATCTATCACACATTTATATTTTGCATCATCCACTTTTTGGATACCCAGCTACTTGGCCCCCATATGCCCCCGTCTGAGGCCCATCTTACTGTCCAGCTTGCTCAGCTGTGATATGGAAAAAAAACGTGCATGGCCAAGCAAAATCATTTTTCCACATCTATGTCAATGTACTGGAGGATAAATACAAAAATCTATAATATTTATATGTATATACACATGCACACATCAAAATCACCGAAGATATTTTGTTCTATCACACATTTTCCCGAGAGCAATCCTGTTTTCTATGGTTGCTTTTGCACCCCATCTACCGGCTCCCTCCACAAGAGTCACAGCGGCGCGATGTGAAACGTTGGGTTCCCGGCGCAGAAGATACCAGGCTTAAGGACCGCAGGAAAGGCAAAACTTTGGCCTGACGGAAAGATCGGAAGTCAGTATGAACCAGGATCTGTGGTGGGTAGAAACACTGTGTCTATTCACATAAATACACCACAACATGCATACATATACAATTATATACATATGTGTTCTATGTATACAATAAACATGTGTATATATATATATATACACATGTATGTACAGTACAATACATATACAATTATATTAAATATATATGTATAATCATGTGTATGTCTATATATATATCCATATATATAATATAATTAATAATCAAATAAATACGTGTGTATACATAAATACATATAAATATAAATATATATATATATATATATTTAAATACACCTTCAGGCACACCTTGATGTCAAATAAACTAACATGTAGGCAACCAGACAGGGAGACAGACAGACATTTATACCTGAAACCTATAATTAGTTGCCCTGATTTCGCCTGGCATGGTTACGTTTTTTTCCGATATCCACTATTTACGGCTGTTTGCTATGAACACCTAGCATCCAATCTGGATAAGTTACGAAAAGTCCTGAACCAAATTGCCATATACCAACCATCACGTCTGGGGCCTTCAGCGTTTTTTTGGTCGGCAGTTTAGCTCTCGAGAAAATTCACCCAGACTGATTAGCTGCACATCACGACCAACGCGCCAGTGGTATAGGGGACACTGGGGGACACTACCCGAAAATCCGGTGGATCATGACAATTGGCCCTATTAGTCCATATAAAGATATCATAAGCATTCATAAGCTATCCATCACTTGGTGAATTTGGGGCATCCGCCACAAACCCACATCTTTGCCACAACCTCCGAGCCGCTTCGCCTCCTCCATGGCACCCAGAACGACAAACGGATCCTCAGCGGTCGCAACAGGAATTTCTGGTTCCCATCATGATGGATCCATATTTTTCTGGTTGGTGGTTGAGCCACCCCTCTGAAAAATATGGCTTCGTCAGTTGGGATGATGACATGACCAATATATGGGGAAATAAAACATGTTCCAAACCACCAACCAGTTTTGTTTTTCACACAGTGTTTTTCACAGCCCCTTTTAATTACAACCCAGCACCAAACCAACGAACGTCGGGCTCAAGCTCAAGGCCAAAGACTTGTCGACAGCTTGGCAAGACAGAACCGGCATTGAACAGGGATTCCGCTCCAACAAACCTAGGCTATGCCAGCATATACTTGTTGCTGCAGCGATCATACCCATACTGAGTCGCTAGCGTGCTGACATCCTGTGCCAACTTCTGGTGCGGCTACAAGAGCCGTCTGTGATACCTCAAAACCCTGCTCCAACTTGGTCACAAGTCGTTCACACTGTTCTTCCAAGGTGAGCTTCTGACGCTTGGCAGCAGGTTCAGTATATCCCCCCTGTCCCAGGCTCCGGAGGATTTCCTGCATCCACATTTTCAGGCGACTTAGGCTCAGCCTCTTGCAAGGCTTCTCCAGCAACTCCTGAAGCTGGCAAGGTTCCCTCCGGGACAGCAACGTTGGGATCCGGAACCAAAGCGTTCGCCTCTGAAACGCTTCCCATAGTCTCACAGTAAGTGCAACCATATATGTACTGTATATGTAAATTAATATATATATATACTGTATATATATAATATGATATATATATAATATAAAATACAAATAATAAAATTATATGTAATATATATATATATATTATGTAACATATATTATATAAAACATAAATAAGAAAAATATAATATAAATACTATAAAAAAAAATATAATATAAAATAAAATAATATAAAGTAAATGATATGTAATATATAATATATAAAATGGTATATATGATATTTAAACTATATAATATGTAAATATATATATATATAATATAAATATGTTTGTTTTTAAATAATAAAATATACAATATATTATATTGATAATATAATATGTATAAAATATACAATTTATAATATATATAATTTATATAATATATACTTAATATAATATTTATATATAATATAATATATATATATATATAATTTAATGTATTTAATATATAGTTATATATATAGATTATCCCATGTTGATGCAATACAATTCCCACAACAAACCTAAGATATTCAGTTCGGATTCCTGAAATGATTCCAAAACCGGCATCAGCAATAAGAGGTGAGGCCGGCAGGGTGAAGTCGGGCCATATCGTCTACCCAAATGAACTAATTATTGTAACCACTAACTCATTATCATTACTTGTAAATGGTACTAATCTGTAAGTACTTACTAATCTACTTACTATTCTACCATTGTCATTAATGGCTATAACTACTTATGACCACCAAGCTGTACTGATCTACCATTGGCAAAAGTTGCCCTTCCCAGGTACACTGGTTCGACCATCATATCCCCGGACAATCTCAGCGCCCTGCGCCCTGCAGGCACTCTTTCAAAGTAGGCTCTGCCTCGTGTGCCATGGCCGAACTACTCTGGGGCCCTGGGGCCCCGGGTCAGCCCACCATCGATCCATCGATTAGTATGGGATTCCAAGCATAATGGGATTACAAATCCCATTGATGGGGGAATGACAATGCCCGAACTCATGGGAAAAAAATGAAGTGTAACTTATGGCACTTTTGGGGAGTTCCAGGTGTCATGCGTGGAGTAGGTATTTGTCACCATATAGTTACAAATGGTTTTATCATGCTCTGGTAAACTAACATAACTATGGAAAATCACCAGTTTTAATAGGTAAATCAACTGTCAATGGCCATTTTCAATAGCAAACTGTAAAATTACCAGAATGTATTCCATTTTACTCTATTTTGGTAGGCACTGGTGGCATTGCCAATGCCTCCACCTCGATGATCTGTTTCCAGTTTCCAGATGTTTCCAGTGAAGCAGCATGGAAGTTGTCAAGGTCTGAGGGCTATCCATGTGGATGGAGGAATCAGAAAGGCACCGGCGCCTCGCCGGCGTCCAGGTCCGGCATCAAACTCATTGCCGACAGTGACGCAAGTGACAGCATCTCCCATATGCGAACCATGGTGCTGGAATATGAATCCCTACATTTAACCCCAAAATGGCCCAGTCATGTAGGTTTCTATATTCCAGCACCATGGTTCGCATATGAGAATAATTGTTGGCCAACGGAAAACAGGCCAGAGATGGTCTCCAAAGCCATCATCTCCCAACATGATCGTCCCTGAAGACCTGGACCTAGAAGATCAACATGATGTGCCTAGTGCCTATGGATGAACAAACATAAGCACTTGGTTAGCCGGTTAACCAAGGTTGGTTTCCCATGCTATAACCAACACTGAGAGACTCAGTTATCAATGAACTATCACCTGCTCAGTTTCTTGAACAAACACCGTTGTTTAATAAAGACACACACAAAAAAACAGCTAGATGGTGGTTTCATAAAATGAGGGACCACCCCACAACAAAAATGTGAAAAACAACTCATGATTCTCCGGTCCCCCGCTCCAAAATAACCCACAGGTGTTTGGACATGCTTGGAAGATCATGGAAGATCCCATGGCCGATCAAATCTGATGAGTAAAAACACTTTTTGGTCCGCTGGTGGTTGACCTACCCGTCTGAAAAATATGAGTTCGTCAATGGGAAGGATTATTCCCATATATGATGGAAAATAAAACATGTTCCAAACCACCAACCAGTTTTTGGTCCGCTGGTTGGTAAATAGATTGGCAAAATTACAGTGCCAAAAATAAGTCGTACTATCCATCTGATTTGTTTGCCCACAAGCTTGGGGCCCCATATCCCAAGTTATGGTGAATTCACCATGCAAAAAAATAACATTGATATGATATTCCTTTCGAAGTCCAGTCGTGCCCAAGCGGGCTACCTTCCAATATATCCACGGTATCTGGGTTTTTATGTTTGGCCTTCTGGAGATGCCCCGCAAACCAGTCCTCTCCCATAAAATCCTGCCTTCTCCAGGTTGCTCGCAAGCCTCAGAAGGCAAGATCAAGGGGCGAAGCTTCATGGACGAAAAGTATGGAATTCTTGTATCGATAAATAAAGTTAATATAGTTATAGTATAAGACTGGAATATAACTATGCCCTAAGATATGGGATATAAAAGAAAAAATGGATAGCTGGAACAGATATGAAACGATAGTTACATTCCGGAATGCAAATGGACAACTGGGAATTGACCATAGTTTGTAATCCATAAAAATATGGAATAAGCGACTGCATGGAGACTGCGTGCTTTCATCTGCCTGAAGTACCTTAGTCATTTTGCAACGATTCCCCCTGCTTAGGCCCTCCTTACAAGTATTGACCATTAAATATTGCATGGAACATCCCCAATTTTGGGGTGATTTGCTGGAAATCAATCTGGATCTTACCCACTATGACATGCCACTGAAATTGACGATACGAATCTATGATGACTTCGCCTCTGTAGGCTATCCCAAAATCCAGTTCCGGACCCCGGAGAAGGGGATCATCCATCCCAGAATGGAATCATTTTTTGGGTCCAAAGCCATCCAACTTTCGTGTCGTGTCTTTTCCCAATGTTTCTGTACCATGGCAATGGAACATCCCCCAAAAAGATGGAGGTTTCTAGCTTGAAACATCTATAAATCTTAATGACCGGAGGGTATAGTTAGCTATCCCGAGCACTGCCGACTGCCATGGCAGCTCAGCTCAGTGGTCGGTCAAATCCAGGAGGAAAGCTGGCGATGGCCATGGTCAATACGGCAGCTACTTTGAAAAACCATACCCGATTTAAGGTTTGCCAAACCTAAATGCAGAGCTTTGATTGGTAGTTATAAATTATATAATTAATTATTTTCTGCAGAGGTTTTTTTTTTGTATTTATAAAATCTAATTGGTGGTATACCTACCCCTCTGAAAAATATGAGTTCATCAGATTGGATCATCATCCCAACTATTGGGGAAAATAACAAATGCTCCAAACCACCAATCAGAAATGTTACCCTCTGGAAATTTAACATGACTATGGAAAAGCACCAGTTATAGTGAATTTTCCCTATGAAACATGGTGTTTTTCCATAGTTTTTTGTATGTTTACCAGAGGGTATAAATACCACCATGGCTTCACCTTCACCTCGGGCATCCGGACATGTCCTTCAGCTCTGTTGCGATGGCCAGGTTGCCGTCCGCACCTCTGGCCTGGCAAACAACCAGGATTTCGATGGGAGACACGTGGAGATTGAACAACAAAACGTCTAATTTCTATGGGGAAACTCATGTAGCAACGAACATGTACACTCTGGAAATGAGTAACATAGCGAACTAGAAAATCACCATGCTATTAATAGGTAAACCATCTATTTCTATGGGCCATTTTCCATAGCTATGTTAGTTTACCAGCGGGTATGTGTGAACATGCTTGATCATTGTCAATGGATAATTGTGGAATTCACATCTGCCCTTCGGGGACCGAACATTTCCATGCCGAAGAAAAAAACATCAAAGTTTGAGCCACAACGAAGTTGAGATTGACAAATGGGATTTATGGTAGATATTGAAAGTTTAACCATAAACAGACACGACTATCCAAATGTGTTTTAGTTTATGGTAGATATTGACAAATGTGTTTTAACAACTACAACTCAACTATCCATCCAGTTGATTCCTCCTGTGGCTGTGATCCACAACCCTCGGCACAACTAAAAAACATCTGGACTTCTGATCTGATTCCTTAAGAACCTGAGAGGTTTGGTCATGTATGGGGTCACTAACATACAGTAATACGATCCTATACGTATGCTTGTTGTGTAATGATTGTGTACTTTGTCCATGTACACCAGCATATACTGTAAAACGTCGACCAGTGAGGTCATTATCACCTGAAGAAATCACCATGTGGGATCCCCAAATAAGGAGTTTTCTTGAGTCATGGGGGATCCCCAGTCGTCTCCATGGTTGATTCAATAGTCGTCATGGTCATCCATGACCTGACTGATTTGGGACTGTCTCGTTGAACGTATGACGTGAAAACCGTGAAGACTGTGATGGGAGCTTTGGTGGTCTCAACGGTAATCATGATCCCAGGGCGAATGGGCATTCGAATATGGATCGCCTGAAGGGTAAACTGAAAGTCTAGGGTCTAGGGTCTAACCCCCTTCCGTTGATGTGTTGCGATGAATGACGGTTTGCGGAAGCCGAGTGGAACTGGGGCCCCAACTACCATAATCAAACGTTCATTGCTGCATATAGCTGGGATACAAATTCGGAGATATGAGGAGTATAATATATATATATACATATACGTATATATAGACTAAACATAATTATAAATAATGACCCAGGGTACCCTGCCAATAACCATCTACGAATTTTCGAAGTTCGCCGTAGTCAACCGTCAGACTACAGAATTTCCTTGGGTTTGTTGAACATGGGGCACCTCATGCTACCCCTCTTCATCATTACTTGGAGGGGCCATGGAGTCAGTTAGTTGAATACAAACTGGTCTATATGACTCATATTAGAGCCAGTTTGAAGACAATATAATCACGTTTCTTTATCAGTTGCCGAACTCCATGGCCCATCCCAACGGTGTCTTCGATATTCTTCGATCTCGGCGGATCTCGAGCCGGGAGATGTTGGGAGTTCATCAACCGACAGATAGGCAAAATGGAAAGCAAATCACTTGAGTCATACCCCAAATATCCTGGGCAAAAATAAAGTGTTTCTGCATCTTCGTCAGACTCTGAAGGCTGCTTGGCAGTGTGACGCACTTCATGCCCTGGTCGAAGGACTCACCTACGGTGAGACTTTGAAGACCGTTGGGCAATGTCAGCTCTTGCAAGCTCTGGTTGAAGCACGAACCGAAGGTTAGGCTTTCAAGACTGCTAGGCAACTCTACACCAGCCATACTCTGGTTAAAATAAACACCGAATGTCAGACTTTGAAGGCTGTGGGGAAACGTCACACAGACCATACTCTGGTTGAAATGACCGCCAAAAGTTAGGCTTTGAAGACTGTTGGGCAACGTCACACCCACCATACTCTGGTTGAACGTGAGACCAAACTTCAGGTGTTCAAGACTGTCCGGCAACCGCACCTCGGCCATGCTTTGGTTGAAGTCATCACCAAAAGTGAGGCTTAGAAGACCCTCGGGCAAGATCACTCCCTCCATGGGCTGGTTGAACTGACATCCAAAAGTTAGGCTTTTGAGACTGTGGAGGAACATTCCATCTGGAATGCTAGCGTTGCCACCACCCAGGGACAGCCCTACAATACTGACAAGACTGCTGGGAAACTTCTTGCCCAAGCTGTGGTTGAAATGATAGCCAAATGTCAGGCTTTGAAGACTGCTCGGAAACTCCACGCCATCCACACTCTGGTTGAACTGATGGCCAAAAGTCAGGCTTTGAAGTCTACTTGGCCACGTCACTCCGTCCAGACACTGGTCGAATTCATTTCCGAAAGTCAGACTTTGAAGACTGCTTGGCCACGTAATGCAATCCACACTCTGGTTGAAACAATAGCCGAATGTCAGGCTTTGAAGACTGCTCGGAAACTCCACGCCATCCACACTCTGGTTGAACTGATGGCCAAAAGTCAGGCTTTGAAGTCTACTTGGCCACGTCATGCCATTCATACTCCGGTTGAAATGATGACCCAAAGTCAGGTGTTTGAGAGTGCTTGGCCACAAAATGCCATCTAGGCTCTGATTGGAGTCAAGACCAAAATAATCAAAAGTCAGGCTTTCAAGGTTGGCTGGCAAGCTGAAAGCCTCCATGCTGCTGTCAAGCGCATCTGGCATGCTCTGGTTAAGATACCGACCAAGAGTCAGGCTTAGAAGACTGTTGGGCAACGTCACACCGACCATACTCTGGTTGAAATGACCGCCAAAAGTTAGGCTTTGAAGACTGTTGGGCAACGTCACACCCACCATACTCTGGTTGAACGTGAGACCAAACTTCAGGTTTTCGAGACTGTCCGGCAACCGCACCTCGGCCATGCTTTGGTTGAAGTCGTCACCAAAAGTGAGGCTTAGAAGACCTTTGGGCAAGATCACTCCCTCCATGGGCTGGTTGAACTGACATCCAAAAGTTAGGCTTTGGAGACTCTTCGGCAGGGACACGCCTTCCATGCTCAGGTTGAAGTGATGACCAAACGTCAGGCTTTGAAGAGCGTTTGGCAACGAGACGCCCTCTAAGCTCGAATTGAATTCGGGATTGAAAGTAAGTTTTTCCAGGGACTGGGGAAGGTGGCGGAAATAAGATCCTTGTGAATAATATGGAGCGCCGTCTATGCATGTCAACCCTTCCAGTGCAAACTTGTCATCTGAGATTGCCTCTCCACTTACAAAACACCACGCTGCACAGAAATCGGTTGGTGCAAAAGTGCACGACAAAGCTGCAGTCTCACCCACAACACCTTGTTCTTCCAAGCTTTGATGGAATACAAGCGGTGAAGTGCCGTGATACAAAGCCAGTTTTCGACCTTTCTTGGATGAAAGTAGTTTTGAAACCAACTCTCGAACCTCCCTTCCAAGGGTGGTGCAGGGGACTCTGAATGTCAAACTCTCACCACTCAAGCACAGGACCTTTAGTTCAATCATCCGCGAGCCAGCAGCATCTGCATCCACGCCATAGCCCGACATAGACCCGGGGTGCTGTCGGTAGGACCCAAGTCTGAAGAAATGTGGGAGACAAAATTTGGTCCATGTGAACTGACTGTGAACTACCCAAAACCCTTTATGACACTGATGACATATATTGATTTTCAATGAAAATGATACGTGCTTACCACAGATTCAAAAAAACATTCTAATTTGGGTCAAGTAAAGATATCCAAAACATGTTTTTTTGGTTTAAGAAATAATTTAAGATCATCAGTTGGCTTTGGGGTCCTCCAATCTTCAGAACCGCCATTTTGCGATGTGCAATGTTAGACTATCGATGTCAAATCTCCTGAGCCACAGAAACTGCAAAAAACACATAGTAATACATAGCCAATGTGGGATATACAGAAACATCAAAACATATGCATGTGTATGTGTACATATATATATATTATATATATATATATATATACATATGAAGTAACTAAGGGATATGCAAAGATATATACACATCTGTATCTGTATGTATGGGGGTTGTATGTCTGTACAGTCGTGTCCATATGTCACTAGTCGATACTGCTATGAATCCCGTCAGGTCCCAGTTATGATCAGGGTAGATTCATAGATGTAAACCTTAGTTTGTTAAAGTGTCATACATATATCACGTGCATACACATACATAATACATTTGTTTATATATATATGACACGTACACAATAGATCACAATACACTGGAACACAAGGGATATGTACGTACAATGTATACACTATATTCTATTATATTGTGCTACGTGATGATACATTACATTATATAGTATAATATCATATTACATATTGATTTTTTGGCAATTCCCCACATCATCTAACATCAAGAAAACTCTTTATATCCTTGTGGGGACCCTTAATGTCTTGAAATAATATACGATAGAATGATCATAACAGCAACGATAATAATAAACATAACAATATTGACAACATTACTGAAAATAATAGCAGCAACATTTAATAGCAATGATATGACAATGATAGTGATAATAATAATAATAAAATAAATAACAATAATCGTAATCATCAAAAAACAATAGCAAGAATAGTGTGTATCTAAATATTTTACCCTAGGGTCAACCAGCGTAGATGTGGAAAAGCTATGGTCTTCGTAGGAACATCATCTACGAATGGTTGAATTCCCACATCGCCTGCAAGTTGAAGAGGCTTGCCATTGGATGTTGTTGACCTGTGCGACGTGACATGGAATATGGGAAATGTTAGGGAATAAAGAACACACAACTTTACATATTTGGTGACCCATCCGCCCATCCTTTGATCCGCAGCGGTCAAGGGATCATCCGCGCACGCAAATCCAGATCACATGTACACACAAAGCCCGTTTGAAGCCCTTAAGATTACCTGCGCACGCAGATTCGGATCACATGTGCACACCGCGATCACATGTACACACCAATACTCTTAAACTTTATTTAAAATTTCTCCCCCCTGCGTTCCACCTAACCATGGTCTGCAATCTACTTCTTTATTAAAACTTCCCCCCCCCTGCGTTCCACCATACAACGGTCTCCATTCTACTTCTTTATTTCAACTTCCCCCCCCCGCCCTTCCCCCTTCCCACGTTCCCCATTCTCCTCCTTTCTTTAAACCTCCCCCTCCCGCTCTCCCACCACCCCTCTCCTCCTATCCACACCTCCCTCTCCCCACTCC
>Ga0126342_10003815_pt1 | contig 25265 bp, 32 predicted proteins | sample Cyp1metagenome_FD_92528 | JGI IMG/M metagenome (GOLD analysis project Ga0126342, IMG submission 92528) | Coral microbial communities from Lord Howe Island, Old Settlement Bay, Australia - Cyphastrea 1 metagenome | ecosystem: Host-associated > Invertebrates > Cnidaria > Coral ... | reverse complement strand
CACATATATATATATATATATATATATATCATTACTTCCATGTTTTCCATGGCTTCGGGGCTTCGGCAGGTTTTTTCACGGATCAGCCCGGGTCTCCACACGCCAAGCTTGTTTTTTTGGGCCCAAGGTCATCTGCTGGCAGAGTTCAAGGACAAAGCCTCCGATGCAGGCGACCGTCCACAAGATATGACGAGTTGATTGATCAGTTGAGTTGCATCAGTTGCATCAGTTGCATCAGTTGATGAGTTGATGAGTTGGATCCACTATGATCCACAATGATCCACTATGATCCATGGATGGAAGATCAAAAGAACTAGACGTGAAGCAAATGCCGTTGGATGTTGTAGAAATCTCAGGCATCGAGCATTGCAGCATGAATTTCTCCAGGTGAAGTCATGCAGAAAGCCGCCACCATGAATCCCGAGCTACAGAACCTTTGGCACCCGGCCATTTTTGGACATTTCTGGAAGCTTAGAATATGGCTGTGATATGTGACTTAGAATCACTTCGGATCATGAATCGCTTAGGAATCGCTTAGGAATCGCTTGGTATTTCCATTGATATTTCCTCAAAGTCCATTGATATTTCCGAGGAAGCTGCCGGCCATGACGGCTGTCCGGACCTGGCACGGCAAGGCGACGGAGATTGGGTGATCGATCCGGAGACGGCGATCCGCCGTGGAGACGGCGATCCGTGAATACGAAAACAGGGTGTGAAAATTGTGTGAAAATGACATGAGTTACATGTACTGTAAACATGTGTAAACATGTTTAAACATGTGTAAACTCTAGAAAAACATGGTGTAAACTCGCATCTCCATCGGTAGCATCCCATCCCATTTTTCGACGCAGGCTGGTCGGATGGAGACCTTGTCCGAAGGATCCAGTGATTCAGAGGGAAAAGAGGCAGGATCCCGGTTGGAACATCCCTTGGAACCAAGGGACATCTAATGGACAGAAAATGATGGACTTATTGGAACATCATGAAACATCATGGAAGATGATGTTATTTTTTTGGGATATGAAGAAAAATGCGAAGAACTTGGCAATTGCTGGAAGTCGCTGGGTGTTTAGGGCCTTAGGGCCAGTCCACAAGCATTTGAAGCTGCATTTCTGCATTTGTTGAGTGATCTTCAGGCATCGAAACCATGACAAAGCATGTGGATCAAGGATGAATGATCAATCAGATAACATCTTATGATCCATGAATATCCATGAATATCCATGATATTTTTCTTTAACATCATCAATCCCTGTGGATCAAAAAAATACATCAACGACATCACCTGCAGCGATGGTCAGGCTATAGAGATCCACCGCATCTATGCTGGGACTTGGAGCTTCAGCGAACTCTTCTCGAAGAAGGGGCCCTTGTTGCAGAGCTTCCAGGAGTCCGATTTCGATGTGAAGAACTTCGGTTTTATGATATCTGGATATATCTGGGATTTAGATGGATTTAGTATAGATGTTGTAAGTTATATGTATCATATTGTATTATTATAAGATTCCCTATGAGATGTACATCATGATTCCGAATCCCTCTTCGGACCCTGTTCCACGAGGCGGAGCCGGAGCCCAGCAGTTCCTCCTTGCCCGGCGGCGTGGGAAGTTTGGTGGTCTTCGACGGGCCACTGGATCCGTCGTGGTCGGAGCATCTGCACCTGGCCTTGGACGATGCCATCTTCGCGCTGCCCGACAGCGTGGAACGGATGCCCTTGCGACAGGAAGCCGATGGATCCGATGGATTGGGGAAGGTAAACATGGTAAACATGGCCATGTCAAGTTTGGAAAGGACACAGACATTTGAAAAACTAGGAACTGTGGCTGTTGGGACGGATTTGCTGGAGTGCTGTTCACAAATGAGTCACTAGAAGAACAGTTCGTGTTCCGAAGAGTGTTCCAGTGTGCATTCGATCCATTCGATCCATTCGATCCATTCGATCCATTCGATCCATTCGATCTCGAAATCTTCGAGGCAGCATTTTGAACGAAGAACAGCAAACAGTGAAAGTTCTGAGCACCTCTTGAGCTCTACTTCTCAATGCTCAGCTGAATTTTCTGCTATCTAATGCTGCTTCGGCACCATTGACAGGTCATTGCCAAACTTTTTGTACCAATTTCATCTTCAGCTGCTGCTCATCAACATTCATCAACATTCATCAATTATCTAGAATCTAGAACTATCTCTTCAGCCAACTCTTCTCGACCTCAAGCACAGATGTTGCGCAGATGTTAGGGCATGAAATGGAATGAAGCAACTGCAAGCAACTTGAAGCTCATGTTGCTGCAACTGTTGATGCTCTTAAAGGGCCAGTTTCACTCCTTCACACTTTTAAGCATAACTGAATTTTGGATCGTTAAGTAATTGCCAACGGGCCATATCCAACGGTTTAGAAAGGGTTTATCGTCTCCATAGCAATGGCCAATATGGGTAGTTATTGGATGTTCATCCTCCGCCATTCGGAACATCAATGAGAATCCTAGGTCCTAGGTGTTGATTCATCCCCATCTAACCCCAATGATGAAGCATGATACTCTCTGGTAAACATACAAAAAGCTATTGAAAATGGTGATTTATAGTGGATTTTCCCATTAAAAATGGTGATTTTCCATAGTTACGTTAGTTTACCAGAAGGTAAACCCTATATAATCATCAAACATCAATCAATCCCACAAAACATTTTTTCATCACCATGGTGTTTTTTATTTTTAAACACAGGGAATCCTCCATATTTGTACTCAACTGTGTGGTGGTTAGCCATATTTTAACCAGGTGTTGTATCACCATATAGTTACTTATTTCTCGCCATACGAAAAAGATCACTATGGTGTTTTAACCATCATAGTAATTAACTATCAGACTATCATAGTATTAACTGTAATAGTAATTTCATTTTTTAATTTGTGTGTTTTAACTATCTTTATGGCTATCTTTATTACTACCACATAGTATTTTTATGATAATAATGATAGTAATTGATCTTAAAGATACTATCACATAGACTATCTTTATCCCCCAGAGTTGGTTGATCTCATCCCAAGCATCGCCAGGACTTGAGGTTCGTCTTCGAGTGCGACGAAGTGAGCCAAGCCTCACCTGCATTCCTCACACGCTGCGCGCTGTTGTGCCTGCCTGGGAACCCACCTGGGACCCGCTGGGGCCAAAAAACGGAGGGAATTTTCGGTGGAAAACGGAGGGACAACTGATGATAACTGATGATAACTGGACTATTTTTTGATAGGAATAAGGATTGGGATTGGGATGGTTTTCTGTGGAATGTGGAATCAAACCGAACTGATCAAACGTGGAATGGATGTTCTGGAAGATGCTGTTGGCTAAGACAATTGGCATTACAATCAGGGATTTATTGCAGTGGGAACAGGTGGGTTTTCACCATCAAACAACATATATTTTGCAAGCTGCCAAAGCTCACTCATTGGTTATGACATCATTTTCAAGGCCAAAACTGGATACTTTTGATACTTTCGTGGCAACCAGCAAATTGAATCGGGTTGGCATCCCAATTTAGGCGGCCGCAGATTTGAAATCCACATGTGGTGACCAGATCCTTAGTTTAATCAGATCCATGTTTTGATAGTTCTTTAACATTCTTTAGCTACATGTTTGTGTAAAAATCTATCTCCCGCCAGCTGTTCGAGGGGAAAAAACCAGCCATTGGCAACTCAACTGATTCATCGAGGCCTGAAGTGGAGTTACCAGTGTTGCAGCAGCGGATGATGGAACATTTGGATCGCTTTCGAGATGCCTTGGAGGTGCTTTTTGGGGTACCATGACTGGGAAATACTGGGAAAACATGTGAAGAACCAGGCAGAACTGACTGTCGGCAGAAGTTGGTGTTAACCCACCACCCACTCCAAAATCTCCAAACGCTGTCCAAAAATGTTGGATAGCTGGAATTAGAAATCACCAAACTTGTGAAATTCTTGTGGATACCTTCAGATTTCTGCCCCTTTTTTCGTCAGATGACCCGCCGCAGGAAACCGACTTGGCGTATTTGAAAAGCAACTGAGATGCAGATCGGACGACCTCGAAATGAGCGGTTTCTAAAAGTGAATCATTGCTGAATCTCTAGGAATCCAATACAGATCTTTTTTGAACATTTATCATGTGTCATATCATGTGTCATATTGATATCGCCTCGATCACGAGGATTGGCAGAAACGCAACTGCCAGAGGCAGTGGCATATTGGCAGGCATTGCAGGCGCCAAAGCCTGAAGTTTCTGTGGATGTTGTCTCACCATTTTAGGACGTGATGGACGTGTGAGATTTTTTTCAAAATGCCTCCAAATGGCATGAATTTTTGGGGGGTAGATCTATGAAACCCAAATGGCCAAATGGGAGAATCATCATAAAATCTGGTAGAGTCTGAAGGGGTATCCTTCAGACAAAGCCTTCTGTTTTTTTGGGCAACTTAGAGACGCAGCTGGACCCCTGGGACAACTGGGACTTTTAGGAGGAGGAACAGCTTCGAGTCTTCTTTCAGACCCTCAGTGAGCTGTTGATGGATCTGCTGCAGCCTCAGTGTTTCACATCTTCGAACCATCAACGGGCAAGATGGGAATGGGTGAAACATGTGAAACATGTGAAACATGTGAAACATGTGAAACATGTGAAACATGTGAAACATGTGAAACTTGGGCCACCACCATTTTTGGGATGGTTTCAAGTGACTTCAAATGTATAGTGATGGAAGAAAAATTGGAAGTACAAGGATGCCGATAAATTTGATGGTTTGGTAATGTTTGCTACTCCAAATCGGTATGGTAATATGAGTCAAGAGTCAACATATTTCCCTCCAAAATCCCAGACTGGCATCGCTTCCTGATCCAGCAATTGAGGCTAGCATCCTGCGAAAAAGCCCTACAGCTCGCAAGCTGCAAGGCCCCAAAATTTCTGCGAAACGTGATGGATTTAGTACCAAGACCCGATCATTGGGGTTAGTATGGGTTAGTTTAATATCATAATAACATATAACAACTATATATAAATTATATAAATTATATAACATCTTGTAACTGTATTTTTTCGACCCCAGCAAAAATGTTGGTGACAATTTTGGGACTTCCCCTTAAAATAGCGGAAAAAATCGGGCTGGGAAATGAGGATAATTCAGCTACACAATGGGATCCGCGGAAAGTCCTTGGATGTTTTTTTTCCTTGGAAAGTTGGTTTAAGGTGGATCTTTCTTTCGCGGACTTCTCTCAGGTTCCAACATTTTCAATGATTTTCCATGCTGGAGCATGTTCCAGCTTTGTGCATTGATTTTCCATATGGATTTCATTGAATATATTGAATCTTCCAACACTTTCCAGCATTTTCCCCACAGTTTCCACACATTTTCCACCCCAAAATGTTTCTGCAACGGCGCCATCTCGTTGCTCCAGGACTTCATTTTGGCCACCTGGACGATGGCCTTAGCCTGGTCCTTAGGCTCCTCATGTCCCGCGAAGCAGTCGGAAATCAGCGGCTGGTGTCTGCAACGGATGAAGCAACTGCCGGAAGCACAGCTCTATCGGCAGAATCTCTTCCACACGCAACTGGGATGAAAGATTTTCTGAAACCGACTGGATGGGATGATGGGATGATGGAAAGATTGGATGAACATGATGACATGATGATACATGATGAACATATGGATGATGAAATTTTACTGAAGATTCTAGATGTGAAGTGATATGACTTGATGACTTGTTCTGCGATGGTTATTTTGAGACAGATCTGGGATCTGGGATCTTTTTTGGAGAGATGGTTGAGAGATGGTTCAGGGCGGAGTTTCTTTGAAGCGGGCTTCACAAGTGATGGTTTTGTCGAAGCGGTTGAATTTTGATCCATGTCCTTGGAGAGTTTCTCCGCTTTTTGGGGGTTTGAAAAAAACTGCAGTCGCCACAAGGAAACGATGAAAACGATGAAAACGAAGAAAAGAAAGAAAAGGAATGCACATGAATGAATTGTTTGTATGTATATATATATACCTGGGAACCCAAACGTCAATGTTTTTCGGTCATATGCCGTATTACTAGTAATGACATGTTTTCATAGTCGAATTTCCAACTTCGCATGCTTTTTCCCGTAATGACTGCAAAAAATCGTCAACAGACGGTATGTGCCTGTTTCATCTTGACTGAACATAAGTAGCATTTGATGGAAGAAACATGTCAATTTGATTGACCCGACAATTCGCCAGAAAAATGCCGAACAATATGTATAAAACCCCATAAAAAACCACAGGGTTTTTTTTGACTTCACGCGCGTTAACAGAACGTATTTGGGTTCTTCAGATCGGGCCTTCAATCGAACCAACAAACCCTTAGTGACAGAAACAATGTGTCAACCCCGAATGATGGAAAAAAAGCTTGCTTTGGGGTTCCCAGGTATATATATATATACATAATATAATATAATATAATCTGATATGATATGATCTGATATAATATAATATGATATGATATGATATAATATAATATCATAAAATATATGTATGTATTTATGTATGTATGTATGGATGTATGTATGTATGTACGTACGTACGTACGTATGTATGTATGTATGTATATGTATGCATGCATGCATGCATGCATGCATACATGTATGTATGTATGTATTTATATATATATTATGTTTAGTCTGTACAATATATCAAAAACAACAGCAAACAAATCAGGCGTTTGGATGCCACAGCACCACACTTGCGACCCTTCGACTTGGATGTTTCGGTGCCGTTGCCGTACAACATGACCCGCATCCCAACATTGGAAAGCGAAGCGATGCTGTGGCTGTTGAACATTCGCCTGAGTCATTTGGCTGCGGAATCCGTAGCCAGTGATGGGGGGTCATGGGGGGTCGTATATGTTGCCGGTCAGGCGTCATATGTTGGAAGAACAGTTATAAACTATTTGGGTCTGTCCAAAAATGGGGAATGTAGCATGATGGCTGTACGGGAAGAGAATTTCAATCCAGATGTTGTCCAGATGATTTGAGGTAGTCACAACACCTTGATCACTGGAACTTGCGGCAAGACTCTTGGCAAAAACTGGACTCAGATTGGGGCCTAAGGATGACTTGATTCTTAGAATTGTGCTACCCCACAACCATTGGTTTCTCTATTGTTTTCTTAATTGTACATGACTCAAATGACACATTGGATACAACCAGTGGTTTCTTTAGAACATGGCAAGTCATTAGATGCATGGGATGATGAGTCACTGGATCCTGCAAGGACGATGTTGGCCCAGGAGTTTGTGTCTCAGGCCGGAAGATTTATGACAATTTTGCGTGTAGCTTTCCATGGTGATTCCTTGGGGGAGAATCGTCCCCAAAATGGCCAAAACAAATCTGGTTTGGAAATGTTTGGGATTTATGTGGTTTTTGTTCAGATGTTCTTCACGCAACATCCTCTTTTAGCAGTTCAAACAGGTCCAAAGGCAGTCAAGTGACATCATGCTCTTCATTCATTGGTTAGACTCCAGATGTCTTGTTGCTTCATCATTCATCTTCCTTATATCATCTTTCTTTCAGCTCTTTTCGCCTTGTGTCACGGCGTTGTTGTGTCATTGTCACATTCCGAAACGGAATCTAAATCTTGGCCCTGCGGTTTCAGGTCGCCCGGTCCGGGTCTACTGTTGCTCCTTGGCCAAACTGGTCACGAGTTTTCGTATGTTTTCGTCCATTTTCCCAACAGATTCTCCATGAATGTCCCCGTTTCAACCAGATTTTGTCCATGATTTTCCAGGCGGATCTCCGTGTGGGTCGCCGCAGTTCCTCCGACATCTTCCAGAAAGCCCTGGAACTGGAGCTCCGCCGTGACACCGCCGTGGACGCCCTGGGTGCGCTGCCGTCGAGCGCTCCGCAGCGCGTGGGTTCCGGCAGCCTGGCGCTCAACGCGGGCACCGCGACGGCCGCGACGGGGACCCCGTTGCATCGGATGCCGTCGCACAGCGTTACGGTGGCCACGTCCTCGGCGGCCACGGCCCCCGTGGAGACCTTCCAATCGGAGGACCTGCGCTGGGATCGGACCGTCTCCGAATCCGATGGCGACAGCCGCAGAGTGCGGGTGATCGTGGATGATTTGGCGATGGCGCCCAAGAGCAACACGGGAGTGAGACCGGTGCTGGAATTCTTGCGGCAGTTCTTGGAAACAGGCCTGGGTTCCGCGCAAGAGCATTGGGAGTGCGGCAGCTTAACATGCCCAGCATGTTGGTCATTGCAAACATCTCATAATGATTATGCAAACGGTGGGTGAACGTCCATCATGCCTTGATTCCCTCAGCTTAAATGAACCTATAAACATAACCATCATAACCCATGACTCTGACATCTATGAGTGATCATAGAAGTCAGCTTTTGATATAACCCTGGGCCCCCCCTCCCTTATTTCTGTCAGACTGTCAGGTCACCAAAACAGATGTAGAAACTGAGCCAGGTGAACTCTACGATCGCAGCACTTGGTCTTCCCAAAAACTGGAGCCCACCCTGACGGCGTGTGCAGAGGCTCAGTTGATTTCATGATTGCTGGGTCGGATATGATTTGATGGATTTCTTGTGTGTTGGAATATATTCGTCAAAATGGATGAACCTGGGTAAAAATTGTGTTTACAATCATGGAACTGATGGATGGTCTGGTGAATGCAAACCTTCCGTGGTAAGAGGTTAGTGATTGCCCCCAATTATGGATGATAAAATCACAGTTGCCACCGAATCACCTTAGATGGCAAAAAAGGGTTCCGGTATTCAAACATGGCTGGAAAAAAAACATGTTTTTGGACTATAGACGATCAATTTTCCAGTTAAATTCCCATTTTTCAATGGAACATCCATCATTTTTAGGGAGCTTTCCATCCCGTTGATCCAGCTGTAACTTTTCAGGGCAATGCCATCTGTGGTCGCTTGTGGCGCCACATGGGCCTGCGCTTACGCTTGGCGGAGTGGAACAAGACGAGTTTGTCACTGGGTGGTAAGTTTTGGTGCTTTTCAACCAGTTGTTTAAGGATCTTTCTACCCTCTGGTAAACATACAAAAAGCTATTGAACATGGCCCATTTATGGTGGATTTCCCCATTAAACATGGTGATTTTCCATAGTTTTTGTATGTTTACCAGAGGGTATCCCCAACAGAGTGGACAGTGATTTAGTGGATAAACTAGTGACTAGTGGTTTTACCTGATGGGGGGTGGATTTGCCCTCCGGACATCGAATAAAAACGGGAAAATCAGTGAACTTTTGCTGGGGGATTTTCCAGCAAACCATGGATCACCAGATGGTTTGATGATCGTTGATGGACTTTCCGACTTTCCGATTTGCTGATGGTTTTAGTCATCAGATATCATCAGTGCCTAGTTGTTTTGATGATTTAACGCCACTATATGTTTTTGATTACAGTAGTTTATTTGATCTGTATTTTCCCAAGAGTTGACTTTACATTACACATCTTTTGGATATTTATTTCTGTCTTGATCATTTTTTGTTTTTGGATGCCTATTATCTGACATCCCATGAAATTCATCAATGTTTTTCCACAGGTTTTCATCAACTTCCTGATGTTTTCCCCATGTTTCCCAGATTCTCTGCAGCATCCCACCATCAAAACCATTCAAAATCGCCATGAAAAACATGTGAAAAACATGTGAAAAACATGTGAAAATCCTATCCAGCTTGGTTTACCCCCAAAACCACCATGGTTTTCCCATGAGAAAATCTGCATCCGAAATCCCCAGGTTGGACCTCTATGGAAATCTAGTGGACACCGTCCACCAGGAGACCATGCAACGGCAGGTGAGTAGCTCAGCCGCTCACCTGGTAGCAGCCCATGCCTTGGGGGCGACGATCACGGTGAGCTGCATCCGAAATACCCTGGAGATCTACGACTTCGTGACGCAAAATTTCAAGCGGAGCTGGAAATCGCCCGGTTATGTGTGCCTGGAGATGGAGATTTTTGACATGGAGATTTTGTGGATGTTTTTGATGTGGATGAAATGGTTTGGCAGTTTTCAAGCTGCCTTGTTCAGATGGGTGAGATGTTGATATCAGGTTGGAATGATCAGGTTGGGACGTCTGATTTGACCGTAAACTAACACACTACCGTCACTGGTAAACATTTAACAAAGCCATTGAAGCCATTTGGCCCAGTCGAAATAGTGGATTTACCGCAATTTACCCATTAAAAATACTAAACATGGTGATTTTCCATCGTTTTTTGTATGTTTACCAGAGGGTAACTGGGCCCAACTGGGCTGTTGGGAGCATCCATTGGGCCTGGCTGGGCCCAGGTGGAGCCTCCGCGACATCGGCCGGGTGATGCAAGGCCTCACCCTGGCCCTGGAGAATCCGAACTTCGCCACTGCGGATCTGCATCGGCTGTGGATTCACGAAGTGTCGCGGGTCTTTGAGGATCAGCTACAGATGAGCATCCACAAACAACTCTTCCAGGTTGGATGATGAGGATGAATGTTGATGGATTTTGGATGGGTTTGTTGAATCAACTTGAACGACCGATCCCAATTTTTTGACCCATTTTTCTATATGAAACGTTTCCAAAAAAAATGATGTTGGTTGATTTGGATGTGGATCCCAAGCTTTGAACAGATCAATTGATGGTAGTTTGGTGCTGGATTTTGGTCCGAAAAAACCAGGTGGCAGCTGTGGCAGCTGTGCTGATATTGGGCTCTCAAAAGTGAATCAGTTAAGTCTGTTAAGTCGCAGATTTCAGGCGTTTGATGGGAAGTTGTTGTTTTGAATATCCATAGATAGTTATAACATGTTTGGAAACTTGGCAACCTGGCAGCACCTGGGACCTGGCACGGTTTTTTCTCCAGGCAACAGTGCGAGGTCTCGTGGAGGACTTCGGTGTGAAATGGAAACCCGAAGACAACTCTTTACGCAGCTCAGCTGAAGGAAATCCATCCCAAATTGCTGATGTTGGTCGCTTTTTGATGTTGGAACTGTTGGAACTGCACCAGAACACGATAACAATGATAACAAGCGTTAACATTTTGAGATATTTTGAGATATTGAGATGTTGGAATTCAACTTCGATGTGATTTTGAGATATTTTGAGTCTTCCCTAATGGCTAGAGACCCCGCAGATCGAAGCAGACCCGATCTGTCACCAGATGCCATGACGCTGTCACTTCATCCATTTCATCCCGAGGCTTCATCAAGAGATTGTCGGGCTCAGTGGCCAAACCCTACGAAAAAGCCAACGAGGAAGCCATGCTCAAAACCATGCAGGATTGTCTTGAGGAAACCAGGCAGATCTCACCGGAACTGGAATTCGAACTGCCAGGATTTCTATCAATTTAAGTACTGTTTTTTTTTTGTCATAAAAGTCACATGACTTTAGCAACACCAATAGAACCTCAGGTTAGATTCTGGTTAGTTCAGGAGTGTCAGGAGACAATCTGCGACCAACAGGATCTTGAAATCTGGTGCAGAGCATGTGAGATTTCGGATGGCACGGAATTCCTCACCCAAGAAATGCTTAGAAAATGAATTGCGGCAAGAGAAGGTTGATTGAGAGAGAATGAAGCCTGAATAATTCAAAAGAACTCAAATCCCCTATTTGCACTTCGTTATTTTGTTTTATTGTTCAATCTATGGCAACCACCACAGTATTTTGTTTTCTTGATGCCATTGGTCGCAGTCTTTGCCACCAGATGGGGGTGGTTCAAAGTTCCCGATATTTTGAGATCCATTCTTCATGCTTTTCATATAGTAGACCTTAATTTTTCGAGATTTTTTCATGATGGTTTTCATAATAAACCATCCAAAGCCATCATAGACTCTATAGACCATCCCATGTTGAGGTGAAGGATCCCCAAAACTGGATCCCCAGTGGTTACGCCAAAACGGTTACGTTGCGAGGCTGCGAGAGGGCCTTCGAAGTCCCTTATTTCTGTCCAATGAGATGGTCAACAACCTTTGTCGTGCCATGACATTGAGATGATTTGAGATGACTAACGAGATGACTAACATGGAACGACCCACTTAGAAATATCATTAATTTATATCATATAAAAATATCACTTGTATCAACTTATATCAACTTATAATCAGCTTATAATCAGCTTATATCAACTTATCTATTCAACACTGTTTTGGATATGTTTGATCTATGAACCATCCCAATTGAGAACAAACTGAGAGGTTCATGGTTCATCCCTCAGTGGGAAGATGATGGAAGATCACGGACGGTGATGGCAGATGGTGACGAAAAAAGATGGTGAACGATGATCTGAAGATGATAGAATCTGAAGATCATATTAATCTTAATTAATCTTAATCATCTTTTTAAACTCTCCAGTTTATGTTTTTTTTTCCCCAATTAACGGAGCATGAAAACAAGTCCAGGTAGCTCAGGTATTTGCTCAGCATTTTAGGCTTCCCCACAGGGAAAGCCATGATGGTCACCTCGTGACCGACAGGTCTTTTGAGAATCGGCGCCTTATTTCGCAGTCACGCGCTGCTGCTGGGTCTGAAGGGCAGTGGTCGTCACACGTTGACCGCCATGGCAACTCATCTCCTGGATGGCATTCAGTTCGCCCCCAAGGACCTGGAATTTCTGGGAGATTTCTTGGAGAATGATCTAAGCGACGATTTTTTCGGGTATATCACAATATATCACAGATGATGATAGTGTCTGATAGTGTGGTATATGAAGTTTTCACATCATAAATCAATACATAAATCATATGGCAGATATGGCAGTGTGTCAAAACCTTGTACCCCTGGTGAACATCAAAATAGCTGGTAAATGGATGTTCATCCCCCTAAAAATGGTATGTATATAGGTATTGATCCATACCCATATGATACGAGATTTTTATTGGATGGTTTCTGCCAGGAGGTCCCGTCGGAAGCGCAATTTCGGCAGCTTCTCAAAGTGGCCTGGCGCACCTGTGGAGTGAAGCAATGCGACTGCTTCGTGGTTTTGGAGGAGCTGATAGCTGCAGTTCACAGTGAAAACATCATCTTTACATCACCTGGATTTCTGGTTGAATGGGGAAGCTATTGGGAATATTGGGAATATCTAATGGAATATCTAATGGAATATCTAATGGAATATCTATTGGAATATCTTGTGAAAGGTTTTGTGGAATGTGGAATGTCTTATGGGATGTACCATCCAAGTGAAGAGACACTCTTTTGAGACCGGACATGATGATAAACCAGCGGAATGGGGTTGCCCGAGTTTTGGGCAAATCCATGCTGAGAGGAAAGGATGTTTTTGTGCACCGCTGTCCAATCTTCACCTGCACTGTTGAATTTGACCTCTTTCACCGCCTGAAATGACACACCATGGCAGATGATTCGCATGTGGTTTTTTTTGCGGTATCGGTCAAAAAACCATGAGACCTTAGTGATCCTTGGTGCAACGTAGAACATCAACGATCTATAAACATCTATGCCATCTATGCCTCACATGTGATGTGAGGACGTTGATCACCCGCCTCTTTTTTGCGCAGGATTTGTCTGAGATCATCGACCTCGTTTGGGCCGTGTTGGACTTGGGCCATGTGACGGATCTCTGCAATCCAATCGAAACGCACAACATGTCACCTGGCGAAGCATCCAAGCAGATCCGAGCGGCTGGTAGATGTTCATACTGTTTTATCTGTTTTCACATCTGGAACAAAATCTGAAAAAAGACCTTTGCTGGCTATGGTTTAAGAATTGTTTAAGAGTTTTCCTTAGAAAATGGATGGTGAAGCACCAAAAACACCAACTCTGTGGGTCTTTGTGGCTTTTTATGGTGCCCCAAATTTGTTGATCGTCATCGTCGTCATCATCGCAGGATACGTGAGGCGCCAGACTTAGACCAGGACTCACCTTCAGCCACTTGGCTCAGCTGGATGCTTTGGGGATTCCAGTTTTACCAATTCTGCCACCAGCTGTATGGTGGCCAAAATGGCAGAATTGGTTAAAACGGTTAAACTGTTAAACGATGTTGACCCGATCCAATTTGCAGAAACAAAGGGTCCACTTCTGCCGTTGTCAGATGAATGTCCAGCTGTTTCCTGCTGTTTCCAGCTGTTTCCGGTTTCTCTGTTGCTCCGTTGACAGGCATGGAAGATGTTCTTGGACCGTTGCTTGGCACTCCCAAAGTGACGGAGTCAACTGGTCTCAGTTGACTCACAAAAGTTGAGTGTAATCCCAGTCACCAATCCCTCGTGAATCGGCGAGCCATGAATTGCTGGTGAAAATCACCGCCTCAACTGCCACTGACTCAACTCAAAGTGTTCACTTAGAACATGTGTGATCATAGTCTCCAATGATGATCACACCACAATCGAGCTGGGAAATCATCACAAAAACAGAACATCAAAAACCATCACAAAACACATCCAGCCCATCATTTTGCCCATTCCAGGTGTTCACCACCATTTGCACCTGGTGTTGTGCATTTCTCCCAACAGCACCTCTCTGGCTTCGATGCGCAGCAGCAGCCTGGACTGCAGCAGTCTCTTCCGCAGCTGCAGCGTGGTCCATGTGGAAGCCTGGTCTGCGGAGTCCTTACAGGGCCTGGCCACCAGTGGTTGCTCGATATTTCTGGACGATGATCCAAAAAACAGCTGGGAAAACATGGGTTTTTGGTGGAGATCTAAAAATCCAACCCGCACATTTAAAATGTTTCTAATGATGGCCAACAAAAACGTGGATGATATAAATGGTGATAACACAGTGGAGACTTTATGGGATTTCTATTCTAAGCATCCCATTTTTATCACCCAAAAAGCCATCGATCCCTCTGTGATTCCATGAGGTTTTCACCTCTCAGAGTCCTTATCCCATGCTGCAGCAGCGGCACAGGATGCCGATGTACTGGGTGGACTGGATAACCAGCGGGATCTTTCAGTGATTTTTCCATATTTCTTTGATTTTAAATATGACCCAACAGGAAAGTATTGGAAAACATATGGGATGGTCCGGGATGGTTAACTCAACTCATACTCAACTCAAAATGGCAAGTCTTGGATGTAGAAAATGGGTGTCTGGCGAAATTTTGGAATGGTGTCAAGTAGTGTCAAGGATGTTTTTTTTTTTTTTTTAAAACCCGCAACATTATCAGAAAATTATGCTTCCAAGTGCTTCCAAGCTCCTTTTGCACTGTTGAACCGGACAGGAGAAGGAAGGCAGCCTCAGGACCGGGATTGGGTTGCAGAAATCTGGTGTTTCTCCACCAGCCCTGGATGGCCTGGATGTGGCAGGAGCTTCGTGGTGTTGTTGGAGAGCTACGTGGATCTGTTGAAGGCCAAAAGGGAGCGAAACAACCAGGAGTTGCTTGGTGCACCATCCACAGATTGACATCATTTCCATCAACATCATTGAAGAATATGTGAGAAATTATCATGTTCCATCAAGCATTGGAGGAAATTGATCTTCCAGCATTTTTGAAAAAAACACCATATTCCATTTCTCTATAGTTATAGTTATAGTTTTTCCTAAATACATCCAGTGTTAATCCAGTTTTTCCATGGCTATAGTTCACCATGTGTGTTCCCCATTCACCAGGACTTCAATAGGATTTGCCAAGCCGCCAATCCCAAGGCGCGATCGTCTCCATGCCGCCTTGGCGCACCTCAACGCCCTGCCGTCGATGTTGGCCGATCTGGGCAGCAGCGTGGAGCACTTGACCCAGCGCATCACCAAACAACGGGAGGTCTTGGTGCAGCAGCGGCAGAAAAGCGATGACGCCCGGGCCAAAGTGAAGACCTGTAAGGAGTGCAAAAAAGGGATTGTCCGCCAAGATGGGGGGGTTTTGGATGATATTTTGGGGGGATTTGCCGGGATTTGCTGATTTTCAGGGTTGATTTTCTTGGTTATTCTACAGATGTTAACATGTGGAGCAGATCGCATTTGGCACTTTTTCTTGATCCAGAATCCTGAGGATCTGTAGGCTTCAGAAGTGTGCACAGCCACCACAGGTATCAGGTACTTGACTTCAAGTCGCTGCCAAATTCTGAAGAAAACCCAGCTTTGTGCAGGAAAAAATGAGGGAAACTGAAGATGATATGGAGACTCAAGAGGAAGAGGTGAAGACTTTGGATGCCTCCATCAAAAGTGCGCACTGGATATCAGCAGATCGTGAATATTCTGGTGAATTTTGACGAACCAATGGAACTTTCAAGAAAGTCTTGGATATTCACCAGCAATACAATCCACATTGAATATCAAGTTCACATGGATACAAGTGGATTGCAAAGTGAACTTGATAGCGCCGGCGATGCCGGCGATGCCATACTGCATCAGTGTCGACCGCAGTGCTCGGTGTCGCAGGTACTTTGGAGAATGTCCTGGCGCCGTTGCGCAACGCCACGAAAGCTTTTGATAAGGTCGACAAGACGCTTAGATCAGCTTTGAGCTGGTGATCTGCTCGATGATCTGGTGATGATCTTGATCTCGGTTTTGTTGTGAGATCATCGGTGATATTTTGAAGTGTTGAACTATTGATATCACCAATCGCAACAAACATGTTTGTTTACTGTGGTCTGCAATCATGGTCATAAAACAATATGACAATGAGCATATTGTTGATGTTGCTGATGAAGACCAAACCTGTTCCAAATATGAAGGATTTTATGAATACACACACATATATATATGTACATGTTTAATGGTTTTATGTTGGTCATTATCAAAATAATATCCTCATCCTTAGCATTATTTTGCATTGTTGGTTATAGATACATCTCCGATTGCATCAGATGATTTCCAATTTGATCCCCATTATTAAACTGTAATACATAAAAACATATATATACACACTAATGATTTCCATCATTCCTTTGGCAAGATACTGGCAAAATCTGCGAAGGAAAGACATCACGGAACTGCGGAACTTCGGTTCCCCTCCCAGTCTGGTGCTGATGGTCATGGAGCTGGTGGCGCTTCTCTTCGGATGTCCCACCGATTGGGCGAACGCCAAAACCCTGATCTCGGAGAACAACTTCGGGAAACGCTTCCGGAACTTTGAGAAGGAGCCGAGATGTCGAAAATGCCGAACAACCGGGTTTCAACGGTTGGTGGGATTTGCGGATCGGAAAATGTTCCGTTTTTTCTTCCGGGGATGTTTTTTGTTTGTCAGTTTTGTAGCTGTTTCAATGGAGTTTGCAGCAGTTTTGCGGTCCTTTTTTCCAGAGATCGCAATGATCACCATGGGGTATGGGTCAACCTTGTTAACATTTGGTGATGTGGATGAGGAAACAAACATCTCACATCTCATAAGTTGGCTAGATTTCCCGGTCGTTTCCAATGCAGGACAGCATTCCCGAGGGTGTTGCTGCAAAGCTCAAAGCTCAGGCAGAAAATATCAGAACATCGACCTTTGCAGGGCTTCCAATTCCGGTTTTTGAACCAAGAGTTGCTGGAAAAATATCGAAACCGTCAAGTTCTTGAAGTTTGGGATGGTCTCCAACTTCGAGATATACTATAATCTGGTTGGTGGTTTGGAAGAACATGAATTATATCTTCCCATATATTGGGAATGTCATCATCCCAACTGACGAACTCCATCATTTTTCAGAGGGGTGGCTCAACCACCAACCAGTAATCTATTTATGCCATGGCCGATCAGTTGAGTCGGAGTGAAATTGAGATCACTTCTGTGCCATCTTTTCTGTGCCATCTAAACCAGGTGAGATATCAACATGATTCAACTATAAATATTATATTATGTATTTATGTAATGTAATATGTAATATGTAATATGTAATTAATGTAATATGTAATGAATGTATATATATATAATAATAATATATATATATATATATGTATATATATATATATACATAATATAATATATATATATATATATAATAATATATATATATATATATATATATATCGCAGGTGAGTGAGTGCCCTCCAGCGCTGGTGGAATCCCAGAGCAAAGCCGCCAAATGCATCGCCGTGTGGCTTCGGGCCTTGTCCTCCTATGACGATGCGCCACGGATGCCACAGATCAATTCCGGGAACACGTGGAAAGTATTGGGACACCACCGTGATGTGGTTAGATGATGTGGTTAAATGATTATTGATCATTGATGATGATTCCAGATTATTGATTATATTGATTATTGATTGGTATCGGTTTCTTTATGATTGGGAAATAAAGGGAAACCAGCATTTGAGCACATCAAAAAGGGAAATAATTGGATGTTGATGTCAAAATAGTGTTCAAATGCAGTGATGTTTGCCGTTATACCAATACCAATACTGTCACATTTACGTCGTCCCTACGGAGCCAAACCCTTGACAAATCAAATTGGATCACTGTTGATCATTGTCGATTCCCGCTGATGATTCTTGATTATTCCAGAATCATTTGATGCTCATTGATTATTCATTATTGATGATTATTTAATAATTGATTATTGATTATCAATGATTATTCCAGAATCATTTGATGATCATTGATTATTCATTATTGATGATTGTTGCACTTATTATCAATAATCTGGAATAATCTGGAATAATCTGGAATAATAACCTCTGGTCACTTATTGCTCTGTTGATTCTTTTCAAGCTCTGGTCACTGGCCGTTCTAAGGTGTATCGATCTTTGGCCGAATCCCGTGAGGAAGTGACTCGCAAGGAAGAAGAAGTCCAGGTCACGAGTCGAAAAGTCAAGCTCCAAGAGGATCCGAGAAGGGGCTGTAGGGATGGGTCCAATGGGTGATATTCCCATGGTCCCATGGTTATCCATGGTTTATGTTAAAAAAAACATGTCCATCTCCACAAAGAGTTGAGGAATTTGAGAATTTTGAGAGATCATTTATCCGGTTGTTGGCAGTCCTTTGATCATTTTTTTCTATCTCTATGCATCATGTCAGCATCATATCATTAATCCATGTGACACCTTTCCATCTGGCCTTTTTCTCGGTACAGGAGGAACTGGAACGAACCCAAAAGAAGGCGGAAAAGGCGGAGGAAGATTTTTCCAAAGCCGAAGACGACCTGTGGGGTATCCCAAAAACCAGGGCGAATTGTTGCAGATGGAGATTCGGAATGTGGATGAGGCCATGACTGTGGTGAGAACATGTGATAGCCCTATGAGTATATGTTTTGATGATGATGAAGAATTGATGATGATGATGATGATGATGAAGAATTGATGAAGAAGCGATGATTCAACACGGCCTAGGAATGTCATTGTGGAGGAGCACGAGGCAAAGAAACAGCAGCATAGCGTTGCAGATCGAGTGATGAATATCGAAGGAGACCAGCCACACGAGATCATGTTCAGATCCGCAGTTCCCACACAGATTTAGGCTGAAGATCCTATACTTGCAAAACAAAGTTGATCACCCAACCATCAGTCATAACCAGTCATAACCAGTCATAAGCAGTCATAAGCAGTCATAAGCAGTCATAACCAGTCATCATCAATCCCTCTATCAGTCACCAGTCATCATTATCACCAGTTTGTTTAATGTAATCATCAATTTACAACATCAAACCGCAATGATGATAAACAATTTATCATCATTATATCATTATATATCATTATCATTATCATTATTCTCATTATCTGCAGTTTACAACGTCCAACGATATCCAACGCCACGCGAAACATGGTCGCAGTGGGCCAGGACTGTCCACCACACGACCAAGATGGGAAGAACACCTGGAATCCCTTCGCGCCAGCTCCACGGATTTACCCAATGAATGCTGCTGGGACTGCGTTTTGGATAAAATTCCTTTTTTTTTCAGTGCCAAAAATGGTGAAACACGTTGATCATTTCCAAAAAAAACATGTCAAAAACATGTCAATGAACTCATAAAATGAAAATAGGAGATGAACACCAGGTACCATCTGGTTATGACTAACATAGCCATGGAAAATCCACCCATTTTTTTAAGAACGGTAAACCATATGTAAACCATCTATTTCTATGGGCCATCTATAGAATGGCTAAGTTAGTCATCACCGACTTCACGGCTTTCTTTTTTTCAGGTCTCTTCGTGGCTGCGGTGATCTCCATGGCTCCTTTGGTGCCGGCGGAACGGGCCATGCGACGCAAAGCTTTGGTGAAAATCTTCCAAGAGTCACCTGGATCGATGGCCACCTGTAGGGATTTTTCACGGGAAATATCGGGAAATGGAGCAATGAACGAATGTACATGATTTCAACATATTTCAAGATATTTCAACATGAATGTCCTGTGATGGCCTTTTTTAAAAACACGTAGTCGCATCAACTCACATTACTTGAAGAGTTGTATCTGTTGAAGATGAACTATCCCCAATAGTTGGGTGATGTTTCATTAGGATATTTGCCCTGTTTCAGAGATATCCAAACACCGGGGGTACTGTAAGTACTAGTGGGATTAAAAAGGGTTAAGATCATCACAAGGGTTGATGATTACATTAAACATTATAATCCAGGCTTAATACTGGTCTTCATCATGGTCCTAACAATCAAGGAGCGTTCATGATCAATTATTAGGGCCAATGCTTAACCAATGTGAATCACGGTTGATACTGTATTCTGGGGTTTCCAGTGATTTTGTGCTTTGAAGTTCCCGTATTTTTCCAGCATTTTTTTCTGAAACAAGTTTTTTCCCAGTGTTTTCCTCTCTTTCAGGGAAATTTCTGCGGTTCGCAGCTGAGTTTTCGTCCATTTTGCAGCGAATCTGACAGAATCACACGCAGATTTTTTCCAGGTATGAGTTGACTCTGACTCTGTCAACTCAAGCATTACCCTGGGAAGATCAAGAAGATAGTGATGACGACCATGACGACCATGACGACCATGAGGACCATGAGGGCGATGAAGGCGATGAAGGCGATGAAGGCGATGCAGCTTCTTCAGAATCCGAAGGCGATGAATTTGAGAATTTTCTCCCAACTTTTCTCTTGGATCAGCTGGTGACGGATGAATGGCAATCCATGGGTCTTCCACGGGTCTTGGCTGAATCTGCTGCCATCGCCTCGCATGTTCTCCGACCCCTCTGTGTGGATCCTCAAGAACAGGCCGCAGGGCAGATCGTCATTTTGCAGCTTCAAACAGCTTCATAAAGGTTCATAAAGGTTCATAAATCACATGATGCTTTGACATGATTGTCTTGAAGATGGTTCTTTCAAAGTTCTTTCCATCAGTTTTTCGATTTGCATCAGAATCTCTGATCATTAATCATTATATATCATTATAATATTCAATAATCCATATATCAACCCACAAAATCAATCCATATATCAGATGTATCATCATCCCCACGATGTCGAAAAGGCGTCGTCGCAGGCTCTATCCTGGCTGCGGAAGAGAGTGGACTTTGTCACACACGTGGGCAGCCCCAAGTTGCCACAGGCCCTTCAGCATTGCCAAGAAGGCACGAAGACAAGTTTGGATCCAAAGGAGTAGGATCAAGTCATGATTTGAAATCAGATGACATTGGATAAAGTCATTAGTGTTGGATAATGTTGGATAATGACTTGAGTTTATACACATCATTATCATATTACATCATAGTCAACTCACATATATATATATAAGCCAATGAACAATATGAACAGAGATTGAGGAATTGGATGATTTCATCAACGACCTCAATTTTGTGGATTCCAAGTTGTTCCTTTCGAAGCCAGGCCGTAGCCTATTGCTGCTGGGGGTTACAGACCAGCTGCCAGCCTGTGTGGTGGAGTTTTACCAACCAGAGGTGGAGCAAAAAGAGCCGAAGGTGGAGCAACCAGTTGGTGAAGATCCGAGATCGGGGTAAGCGGGGTGAGACCTGAGTGGTTCAGAGGTTCACACCGATTCAGATCATGAAAATAGAGATGTCTGGTCATGGGTGTTCAGCCAGTCATATTCATATTTTTTTTGAACATAGGTTTTGACATGTGACTTGATCCGTCACAGTAAACCACCGGATGGGACGGTGTCTGTGGACTGTGAGCCAGGGCTCACCCGCGAAATCATCTGCCAGTCTGGGAGAAGAGGAGCGCTGCCGCGGAACCGCGGAATGCTGTGGATTTGTGCTGTTCTCATTGGTCGACATGTCCCACATGGAAGACTGGAAGACCTGTCTCTTTGATTCAGATGGCAGTGGGAAAAACCTTGTACCCCTGGTGAACATCAAAATAGCTGGTAAATGGATGTTCATCCCACTAAAAATGGTATTAATAGGTATTGATCCATACCCAGATGTTGTTCGCACTGTTTTTTTTGTGACTGGAACTTTGCAGGAGAAAGATTCAAAGAGCAAGAAAGGCAGGTCGTCACGGCCCACGATTCTGCTTGGTGGTTGTCACCCAACATCCACAATATATACCATCCATAGCAAATACGATAGATCACCTATATCCATCAATTTTCCATCAATTTTCCATCAATTTTCCATCAATGTCTATCCATCCATTCATTAATCCACAAAAAAATCCACATATACAGAAGTATTTGTCATCTCATCCCATCCCATCCATAGCTCATGAAATTTGATGATTTTTGATGTTTTTTGATGAAAATTGATGATTTTTGCTGATTTTTCATCATCTGAATCTTCATTTTGGTCAGGCAAAGGCAAAATCTTCGTGGTGACTCCAGATCTGCCATGGCGATCGCTGGCGCTATCGCCGCTGGACGTGGTGAACTTCGAGGTGGTGGAAGTGGAGCAGATTCTGCTGCGGGCCATGTCTAAGGAACCCCTCCAGTTGCAGGCCGGGCCGGGCCGGATGAGAAAATGGTGGGAAAATGGTGGGAAAATGGGAAATCATCCCCAAATAGCCTTAATTCAGGTATGTGAAATAGTATAATTTACCCATATACAGGATGGAGATTGGAGAGTGTCTCTATCCAGGTCGAAACTACTAGTAGGTGAAGCCGCTGCCCCAGATCGACTCTGGTCACCATGCCTCACCATGCCGCACCATGCCGCACCATGCCAGGTGGCGAGTTTGAAGGATTTCCCCAGCAACCAACGAGAATTTCTGCAGCTGGAAGAGAAGATCCAGCTTTTGTCGCTCAACAAAAATCTTTGACCTCACTTTGTCCAGCCTATGACTTTTTTTTATCTTCTTTCTGTTGCTCTTCTTCTTCTTCCTCCCCATTTTTTGCCATCTCGACCTCGCAGGTTTTCCACCATCTTTCCCCATCCTCGACGCATCCCTCAGGTTGGCAGAGGGCGCCAGTCACAAAACCGGCATCCTGGGCGATAACGACTTGATGTCCGAGATCAGCACTTCGCGGTGTCGCTGCTGCGAACTACAGGAGATGAACCAGGAGGTCTGGTGAGTTTCACCACCAGGGTCCACCATGGTGACTGGTGGTTAAAAACTTAAAAAAGGGACCATAAATGGGGGGTGGACTCATATTAGGGGGATGGGATTAATTATATGATATGATGAGTGTTGGTTTGGTTAATGGATGTTGGTTTGGTCAATGGGGTGATTTTTTTTTTGCTTTATTGGGTTGAGAATTCGTGATAATTGTGGTGGAGCTGTTTCTGATCAAGAAGCAGTGGACCAAGAATGGTTAATGATTGGGGTTAGTCCTTGGGATTAATGCTTCAAACTTCAAGTGGGGTTGATATGCTTGGAATTCTATCTCATATGGCCCCTATTGGCTGTGTCAAAACGTGATTTTCCACCAACTTGTGTTTAAACTATGAGATTTCAGGGTAGTGCTAGTGTGCCCAAATTCCGGTACATTCCGGCAGCAATGATTGGATATGGCCCAGTTGGGAAGTGGAATATAGTCAAACAACCAATCTTTATTGGTGAGACACACCGTTTGGACCTGATTTATCTGGGTTTATACTAAGAATTGACTTCATCTCCACTGAAAAATAACTCCATGTCAATGAGAACATGAGAAACGATGATAAATGCCAGGACATCTTCGAAATCTCATATCATTTTTGCACTCATTCAGAGGTCTATAGAAGTATATCTATATATACACCACAATCCCATCATTTCATCACATCATCTCACATCATTTCCCCATGAGTTGGGTGAGTTGGGTGCAGTTTCCGGTGTCCGTTTTCCGGAGGCCCTGCTGCAGCGTCGCAACTTCCTGGAGAAACGTCGGAATTTCCTCCGCGCCGCCCGGAGCTGTGCGACGCTCTTCCGCTCCATGCATCGCTTGGCACAGCTGGGCACGGAGCCCTGGGGCGGCATCTCCACATCGAAATGTCAGGTAAAACTCCATCGAAAAACATTATGATGGTAGTGGTTTATTAATGTTAATGGTTATATAATGGTTATATAATGGTTATTAATGGTTATTATTAATGATGATGATGATGATGATGAAAGTTGATTGGAATGTGAGTCATTGAAGCTGCACATCTTTTTGTCAACTGCGAACTCGACTTTTTTGGTTCCTGAGGTGTTGGCAGCGCGCCGTCCCTGTTTCAAATGGAACACGCCTCTGCAGAAGCTTGCGCCACGGTGCTGAAATCCCAAGGGCTGATGCAAAGCTTTGGGAAGGCCATGGCCTCGTGTGAAACATGGCAGTTGATGATTTTCATGGTGATTTTTTATGGTGATTTCATGGTGATTTCACAATTGATGATGATTTTCATATATTTTCATGATGATTTCGTGAGTGTTTCATGGTGATTTCCTGGTGATTTCCCATGGAATTCATCCAGGCCTCCCTTTGTCCAGGATTCATCGCTGCAAGTGGCGGCCGCGTTAATGTCCTTGAGCAATTCGCCGTGGCTGGTGGTCTCCCGCGTCTTGCAACGCTTCAGCTGGAGTTATTTCAGACATCAGCAGCCCTTGCTGCTGCTGATGATGGCCTTCCAAAGCCAGCCGCAGGTGGGAACCATGTGGAACCCTGGAACCAGCAGAACATCTGATGGGATGTTGATGGATGTTGGCTTTATGATGATGTTATTGTAGTATCTTAATAGTTATGTTTAAAATCGACTTGTTTTATGAAACATGTGTGAAACCATGTTTGCAACATGTGCAGGAGCCGTTGGAGATGAATTTCCTGCTGAATCCCGAGTCATTGAGGCCTGGATTGGGTGATTCCATGCTCTGCGGATGAGTCATTTCGGTCCAGGTCAGAGGTCTTCGAGTCAGCCGACGTCGATGCCAGCAACACATTGCCAGCCGCGGTACCTCGGTGATGCGGCATGGTCCATTTTTTCCAGCTGTTAGTAAAAAAATGCAGGGTCCGGATGGAGTTGTGGCATTTCACCTTGAACAGGCGCATGCCCGACTTCATTACCACGGCATTCGCAGCCCCTTTTCTATACTTTACCATGGCACTTGCATGTGCCCACTGCCTGGAGCCTCAGAACT
>Ga0126342_10003814_pt1 | contig 25267 bp, 27 predicted proteins | sample Cyp1metagenome_FD_92528 | JGI IMG/M metagenome (GOLD analysis project Ga0126342, IMG submission 92528) | Coral microbial communities from Lord Howe Island, Old Settlement Bay, Australia - Cyphastrea 1 metagenome | ecosystem: Host-associated > Invertebrates > Cnidaria > Coral ... | reverse complement strand
CTTTTCCTTGCTGGCTCAGCAGATCTCGGCTCTCTAACTGAACTTACAAAAGGGCTGCGGTAAGTGAAACACATGTCATGCAAACCCTAGTGAAACTATCCTACCAACCCCTACATCGCAACATATTTAAATAACTAAATAAACATATTATAATTATAATGTGATTTAATGTCATGTGTTTTGATAGCTAAAAACACGATGCAATCTAAAATAATAGAATATAAAAATATAATATAGCAGGAAATCATATTTTTATCACAGTACAATGCAGCGCAAGACAAGACAAGACAATACAATACAGACGAGGCTAGACATCATCGCAGGTGCAGCAGCAGGACCTTCTACGCAGATCTCGAAAGAGGAGCTCACAAGATCGTCATAAAAGGACCTGCTGCTGCTGGAGCGGAGCTTACAAGGTCTTGACACAAGAACATCCCAGGAGCCTCCCGCAAGAGCTTTCACACAGGCACCTGTAAGACATGGCATCTGCAAGACCTTCATGCAAGGAACTCTTCAAGAGGACATTAGCAGGATCTCCATAAGGTCATCTCTTAAGGACCTGCACAGGATCATGCAGAGAATCTTCCAAATCTTATTTTACAGGATCTCCAAAAGATCTTCTCACAAGGACATGTACAAGATCATGCAAGGACCTCTTAGGGAGGACACCACCAGGATCTCCACAAGATCTTCTCACAAAGACAACCGTTTTGTGCGGGCCTGCGCAGTCGACATGCACATGGACATGACATCTCAGAAGAAACATTCTGTGCGGAAATTTACAAGAAAAATGCCGCGCCCCAAGAATGGGACCCACGTTTTGTGCGAGCCTGGGCAGTCGAAATGCATATGTAATAAATATATGTTTTTTATTTATTTATTTATATATCTATCTATCTATCTATCGATCGATCGATCGATCTATCGATCTATCGATCTATCGATCTTTCGATCTTTCTATCTTATCTAATCTTATCTTTTCTATCTATCTATCTATCTATCTATCGATCGATCGATCGATCGATCTATCGATCTATCGATCTATCGATCTTTCGATCTTTCTATCTTATCTAATCTTATCTTTTCTATCTATCTATCTATCTATCGATCGATCGATCGATCGATCTATCGATCTATCGATCTATCGATCTTTCGATCTTTCTATCTTGTCTAATCTTATCTTTTCTATCTATCTATCTATCTATCTATCGATCGATCGATCTATCGATCTATCGATCTATCGATCTATCGATCTATCGATCTATGGATCTAACGATCTATCGATCTATCGATCTATCGATCTATCGATCTATCGATCTATCGATCTATCGATCTATCTATCTTATCTAATCTTATCTAATCTTATCTAATCTTATCTTTTCTATCTATCTATCTATCTATCTAGCGATCTATCGATCTATCGATCTATCGATCTATCGATCTATCGATCTATCGATCTATCGATCTATCGATCTATCGATCTAACAATCTATCGATCTAACGATCTATCGATCTATCGATCTATCGATCTATCGATCTATCGATCTATCGATCTATCTATCTTATCTAATCTTATCTAATCTTTTCTTTTCTATCTATCTATCTATCTATCCATCCATCCATCCATCCATCCATCCATCCATCTATCTATATATCTATATCTGCGTATATATATATATAAATATACATATGTGTGCGTGTCTATTTAAATTTATGTTCATAATGCCTCCATGCGTGTTTTTCCCACAGTTGCCCGTCATTTTCTGATTGCTGTTTCGTGAGTTGCTTCTTCAGTTCCCAGTCTCTGCCTCGAGGGCCTGCTTGGCCGCCACAGCCCGCATCGCCTTGGCGTTCAATGGAAAGATGGAAAAGAAAAACGGGTCCAAATGATCCTGAATATGAAATTATAAATTATAAAAATTATAAAAAGATTCTGAATATGAAAGACCTGACTACCGTATCTCATCAACGGTTCAAAATCAAGCATGGTTCTTCATCAGTTTCTTCACGTCTTCCGCCGTTCTTTTCAAGTCTGAACGTGTCATGAGACATCTGGGCGTTCCCACTGCTGCGGCTGCTTCTCGCCTTTCCTTTCGAAGCCGTTTCTCGTAAGCAGCCATGGCCTCAGAAAGACTCACAAAGACTCAGACAGGCGGTGGCTCAAACGGCCGTGGCCCCACAAAAAGTCACGAGCCCAAGGCCTCTTCGGATGTCTCGCCGTCTGGCACCCTGCATCAGTCTGTGTCAGTCTGTGTCAGCCTGTGTTAAGAGAGTAGCTCAAAATCACAAATGCGTACTCAGAAATGCGTAGCATTTCATCGCCATTCGTGGCAAGGATCCCTTTGCCCTGTACAAAAAATAACGTCCCATCTGGCTCGAGGATGTTCAAAGCATCCTCAGGAACCCTGAAGGTTTGGCCATGTCCAGACAAAGCTGGCCTCCATCTCTGAGTCTCCTTGGCGGTCTCTCAAGAGGATGCAACAAATCGACGTCATCGTTTGTTTCCCTCAGACTCTATGCTCTTGATGTTTCTCCTGTGGGAACTGATGGGAATTGGATGGACGTGGATTGGAATTTGATCCAAGAACCCGATGCAACGCCTTGACAAATGAACACACCATGAACACACCATGAACACACCAAAACCAGCGCAGGGCAGCTTTGCCTGGGCAGCTGCATTTGCTGCATTGCGCTCCGAGACCAAGGTCTCCAAGACTTCATTCCTGGTCTACGGGCTGTGCACAGGCCACATCAGGCCACATCAGGCCACATCATATTTCCATATCTTTAGATATCTTGATATGTTTGATCTCGAAACTCTCGCTCTGTTTCTCTTTGATTGATGCGATGCCGCAGTGCACCGAGGCATGCAGTTGGCCCAGGCGCTTCCGCTGGAGCTCCGCGATTTCGTCGTTCAGCTCCGCGAAGGGTGCGGCCAATGCGGAGCTCACCACTTGGCCCTGCCACGCGACCGACACGTCCAACATGACACATCCGAATCTGCCAAGCCAACATTCACCATGGCCCGTCGCCCGCTGGACCTCAACGCCGCTGGACCTCAGAAGAAGCATGTGAAGCCGTGCAAAAGACGCGCAAAAGACGCGCAAAAGACGCGCAAAAGACGCGCAAAAACACAAAGACAAAGACTCACTGTCTCCTGAATGTCATTTCCCTCGACTGTTCCACGACAAGCGGTTGAAGACCCAAAAGCGTTGGGGCAAAAAGTTCCAAAGTGATTAAAGGGCCCGATGGAAATCGATCCCAAGATATCCCAAGCTCCCCACGAATTCAGAATTTCATCGCCGTCATCATCATAGTCCTCATCCTCTGGTGCGTCTGGCTGGGCCTCGTGAAATTCATCGAGCAGTTAGCCTCATGTCCGCATCCTGAGAACTCGTAAGATTTAGTTACCAAGATGGAACATAGAGGAACGATAGAGCAATTCCACACGAAGTACAAATGTGCTGCTGCATTTGTAGATGTTTGCATGCTGTTTGTTGACTGACCTCGACTTCGAGCTCTGAAAAACCGAGTTCTGAAGAGGACTGAACTGAGTTCTGAGATGTTCTGAGTCTTGAAAAATACTGGGGCGGGTCCAAGGGGTGCACAGTCTCACCCTGCAATCTGCTGGTGGCCGGCGGCGACCTCGGAGGTCTTGACCTGCGCAGAAGTGGCTTCTGGCGGCGCTCCGCAACTGGCATACTGGCACGCTCGAGTTTGAAACCTCCATTCTTCTTGTCTTCCTCATATCAATATATGTTTATGTTTAAATTATATCAATCTTCATATCTTTGTATCGATTATTGTCACATCTTCAAAATTCTTCAGATCTCATCCCTGACCATTTTCAATCAACGCAATACAAATAATTCCATCTCATTTGTACTAGATTACTAGATATCTAATCAGTTCTAATCACCCTTATCTCCGCCATATCTGTGGCACAGCCTCCCAGGTGCAGAGCGTGATGGCCTTGGCAAAATTACAAGAGACAAGGTCAGGACAAGAGATTTGAAAAAAAAAGATCAAAAAATACTAAAATGACTAAAATCTGACATATGAACAAAAATTAGATGAAAAAGATTGAAAAACATAAGAATTACAAGTCTGGCACTTCCTTGGGTCGGGCCCCCAGCGTGGCATGACTTCTTGGTGGCATTGCTCGGGTTTGTACGACTCGCTTTGCCTCCATGCTCGAAAGCACATCAACTTGAAAGCAATGCAAAAACGCCATCCATAGTACCATTGAAGTGTAGCATTTCATCACCTCTCCCCAAAGCTCATCACATTCCCTGCATCTGGCTGAATAAGGTATTCACCAAGCTGAAACAGGGTGATGCTGTGATGTTGGAGCACTCCCCTAACTTTCAATCATTCATCTTGTCGTGGCAAGTCGTCATGATTCAATCGCATCTGAATCAGTCGTATTCTATCGATGTCCTTCCGAAGCTCTTCATGTCTTTTTCTAATATGTCTCTTTCTAATCCTTCATGTTTTTTTCTAATATGTTCTATCTCTTCATGTTTCTTTTCCGTCTCTTTTCTTATCTTTCTTATGTCTATGGTCTTCGTATCTTCGGACGGTCTGTTTGGTGCCTGGCGTGGCGTGGGCGTGGAGGTGGCGCTGACCTGGTCCATTTCTGCGACACCGAATCGAATCTGTGTCGTGAAGGAAGCATAATGAAGCATATATATATATATAATTTATATATATATCTATATATAAATATAGATAGGATGTCCAATATATTTTCAAGATTGTTCTATATTATCTGTGTTATTCAATGGTGATCCTGATAGAATTCTGATATGCCAATTATCTATTCGTGCGAAATTGTTGTCAGAATTTTATCACATCGTCATCTTGAACCCATCTCAAAGGAATCTCCAAAAATGATGCCTTTTGTGCTTCGATCTCACGTTGCAGCAGCAGCACCTGCACAAGCAAGCGTTCCAGAAAGTGATTATGCTACTGTATTTGTTGTACTTGTGTTTCATTCTGTTTCATTGTTTTTCACTGTTTTTCATGCTTAATTGAATTGGAATAGATTGAAGTCCTGGCAGTTCAGGGCTGCCCTGGAGCAGTTCTATGGCATCTCATACGTGTTTTTCTACTCCTTGGACTAATACTTCTGACACATCTTACATCGTCTACATCGTCTACATTGTCTTACCCAATTTGCAACATCGACGTCAGCCCACCATCACTCCATCACCTGCTCCTGGGAGCCCTTGACACGCTCTCGGTCCTGAGTGGCACTCAACACGTCACCCAGCACGTCTCCTTTTGTGGTCTCATGTGGAACCGTAAAGGCGTCAGAATCAACTGATTGTACTGATTCAACTACAAAGGAACTAGGTAACTAGGTGCTTTATTCTTTCACGCACTTGCCATGTTGCAGGGCAGCCATCGTTCCAAGGCACCTGTTCCAATGCACGTCGCATTTTCTGGAATTCATCGTTCATCTTGCTCTGCTCCTCCAAAAAATGCGGTGGCATCTCACAGTCTGAAATCACTATGTGCACTGAACTAGGTGGCTTAGGCAATATATAACAATCTACGGCAAAATACAATATAGATCAATGGAGATGTTTTTTTTGCAGTATTGCTACGTTACGGTACGTTCTATACAGGTCTCGTATTGCGCGCTGTTTTGCTCTCAAAGCTGTTTCTCCATTCGTTTCACTGCAAAGCGGCCACCAGAGACCTCAGCCAACCTCTCAAATCCAGCTTTGGACTGCCCTTGGCCGCCTTGGCCGCTCTGGAAGGCTGCAGTTGCGTTCGGAAGCGGGGCTTTGGCAAAAGGCACCGAAGGCACCGAAGGCTTCACAGGCTGGAAGGACTGGGGCGTGCCCAGCAGGGAATTCTTGGGTCGTTTCAAAGTCATGCCCAGATTAGTCAAGGCGACACCAACACGAGCCGAGGTTGGAGCGGGCGTGGCCGCAGCCGCTGCAGCCGCAGCTTCACTCTTCCGAGGCGGAATCTCCAACCATCGTTCCACTGCAGGATTCCGCAGCACTCGGTTCTGCAGCGCAGCGGTGATCATGTTCGTACACATAAAGATGAAAACACCTCAAGGGTCGGACAGCAAATCGAAACCCATGGGACACAAATAAGCCATCAGACCTCCGGTTCGATCAAATGTTTATAAACTGAATAAGGGGCCCAAGTTATCCACGTTGGTCTGCACAACAGCTTAAAGATGCTTAAAGCATCTTTTAACACTTAGACTTAGAAAATTGATGAAAATTAAAAAGTTCTGTTCATGTCCTTTGCGCACCTGAAGGAAAGCCAGCTGTGAAGGGAATGAAAAACAGCGCAGAGCCACGAGAGAAATACTTGCTGTATCTCTGCATGGTGCTCGGCCCTCCAGGCGTCTCGCTTGTAGATTCTGTTGTTGGTGCCTCCGTGTCTACAGATCCAAAGAGCTCCTGGTTCGTGATCCTCAAGCTGAACCGAACTTGCTGAATCTTGGTCACGAAGAATTTTCAGAATCTGACTCATTGAATCTGATTTGATCTATACAATTTGATCTGATTTGATCTGATTCGCTGGTTTGTTTGACATGTTTGACGGAGTTCGGAGTTTAACGGAGTTTGACGGAGTTTGATCGCTAAAGAGTTCCTTCTTTGATCTTCTTAGTCTTCTTCATAAATAAAAAGATAAAGAAATTTAAAGAATCTGAAATATGAGTCATATGAGTATACAAATGTATATAAATGTATAAATATAAAATGGTCGTCCGATCAGCTTCTCTCTGGGACTCCCGGCATGATGGCACTGGTGAGGACTGGCAGGACATAATATGGGTCCGCTAAGGCCAGACTGTCGAGCCACAAGGGTGCCTCCATCGCAAAGCCACGAAACAGGTCCTGGAGAACAACGAAGGCGGCGTAGGTTCGGATGGGGTTCGGTCAGTCTTGGTCAGTCTTGGTCAGTCTTGGTCAGTCTCTTGTTTCTTCAGAAGGTCGAGCTATGCCAGCTATGCGCTTTCAATGTCTTTTCAATGTCTTTTCAATGTCTTTTCATGCGTTTTCAGCGCTGTCCGGGTGGTTGGCCAGGCCACGCATGGCCGCAAAAGCGGTGACGTAGAGGGGCAACTGGACGAAAATCAAATTCCAAGTGCCTTTCCTTAGTGTCACCCTGCTGGGTGAGCGCAATTTCCGTTTGCAACCACAGGTGGTCACTGCACAAAAGGGTCATGATTTATGATCAATGATTTTCGCTGTCCGTCATTCTGCATTTTGTGCATCCAAGTCTCATCATGAACAATTTCCCATGCTTCTGCGTGAAATTTTGAATTTTCTTTTGTATTCGGTTGTTTTTCTCTGGATCCCCATCCAGTTTCACAGCCTGAGCCAATCAAGGGCTGCTCAACCGACTGGAGTATAGTGGCTACAGGGGCAACACGAAGTTTCTAGGAATCGAAAGCCTGATTGACCCACATAACTTTTACATGGAAACTTGCTAGTGGCACTCAGTGCCGGAATAAATCAATGCCACCGGTCAGACATTAGCCGCATATTAGCCGCATTAGCCAGTCATAAACCCAGGGGCAACTGGCAAGTTATTCCAGTTTCACATGTTTCACTTGAAATCGCTGAAATCGGCACCTTCTGTTGCTGCATCAGCTTTTCGTACTCGGGCTGCAAGATGGCCTTCTCCCTCCCACCACGGATAGCTGCAATGCTCACTGGCAGAATCAGAGCACGGATTCCAATGCAGGAACACACCTGAAACAAACCAAACAAACCAAACAAACCAAAGGTAAGAAAACTTGAAAACCTCAGTGGATCATCTTTCATCATCTTTCCGTTGGTTACTAAGTTGAATAGTGTTGAAATCCAAAAGGGAAAAAATTCAAAGAGGGAAAATTGAGCTTTGTGAGTTGAGAGTCGATAGCCGTGAACCAAGAGCACCCAGCGTATTCGTGGATGTCAACCAGAAGCGTCTGCAGCAAATCCACTGGAAGATATGGACTGTACTCACTGGACAAGTCGGTACCTCTTCCAAGAGCAGCTTCCATGCACCGATCCAACAGATTGTGAGACATAGAATTTTCCTCAAGATCCAATAAGGCGATGCAAAAACTGCTGAAGGATATCATTGATATCATCTTGTTTCACTTTGTTCATGATATCACAATGATATCTCATCTCATCTCTCATCTCTCATCTCTCATCTCTCATCTCTCTCTCCATCTCCCTCTCTAGATATCATGAATCTCATGATTCTTCATGCGGTTTGAGCATTTGACTTACAACTAACTAGGTGATATAGGCAGTAAATCGAAACGACATGTGACATATGTATCATATGCCACTTCATGCAGCTGGGGTGAACACCAACACATCCGTCGCCCACGATTTGTTTACAAATCTGATCTTCCAGGAGATGCAGCATGATGCCAGCACGGCCAGCACGCTTCAAGGATCAACCCACTCAACCCTTTTTTGTTCAGGACGAGAGAAATGCATCTAAAAAGAAACTGCCAAAGTCTCCAAAATTCTCCAAATATCTTCAAATTGCTTTTAGACTTTTAGAATCTTTTAGACTTGTGCCAAGCCTCAGGATATCCTGACGAAGCTACCTGTTCCCGCACAGGTCCAGTTGAGATGTGCCGGGAAACTTCCAAAGGTCGCAGTGTCGAACACAGGATGCGCCGGGATGAAACTATCCGCAGCATGGCGAATGACACAGGAACGCTTGGAAAATGATGTCGGCTCAGAGGCCTTTCTTAGTCTGTTTGAATCTGTTTGAATCTGTTTGCATGTTTGGAAGATCTTTCAGGCCAGCGAGATAGCTGAGATAGCTTCCCGAGTGTCTTGTGAGTCCTCTTGGGTCTTGATATGTCTTGATATGTCTTGATCCTGTGTTTTTTTCGAGCAAAAACGTAGTACCTCTGCGTCCAAACGAGCGGAGCCAAGCCTGGGAGCTTAGACATCTACAACACCATAAACATGGCTAAACAATGCTAAGCAGAAGATGTCCAAATTAGGCACCTAATTTCTAAGCTAACACTTACCTGCCAACTTAGTTAACTATATAAGTTCATGGTAGGCTTGCGTTTTCTCATCGTTTGGATTTGGGCAATCCACAAGACTACTTCACGACTTCGCGAAAACACGAAGGCTACTGGCGGTAAAGCAACAGAAAACTTGACCCGTCTTGAACCATGCTTGTGCCCCTCACATTCAGTCCATTCAGTTAATTCTCTATCTCTGACGTTTGTGGAGCGTTTCTACATCACCATGATTCACCATGCTGCGTCCTACGTGTGTTTCCATGTGGTGTCTCAATTCACCACGCTACGTGTGTTTTCACGTCCCCCACGCGTCTCAGCGTCCTGCAGCGTCGCCATCTTCTCGGCCATCTCCGATCTCAGTGCGGCCTCGGAGGCCCGGAGGACCGCCACTTCCGCGCGCAGCTCCGGCACCTGTGGGCACGCCGCGTCGCGTTCGGGCTGGAGTCAGCGACCACACGACGCGGTCCCGGACCTGGCCTTGTCCTCCAGGCGCTGCCCGGAGATGTCCGAGATGTCCGACTGACCGAACACACGGGGCAGATGACAAACGGAAGAAAGTGGAGGAAAAACTAGTTGAATCATTGAAGGAAGGCCCACGAGCGAAAAAAAACAACAAATGTTTGAGGCCCGTTATGGTCGAAGTGTCGGCCTTGGGCGGATTGAAACCGAAGTGAGGCGAAGGCTGAGATGGCCTGGTGCTGAGACTATAGATACAGTGGTATTAGAATATTCTACTGTTTGAAGTGTCTGACCGTATGTGACTGTATTCTAGAAGATGATAGGAGTATAATGAAGTACGTAATCGTATTGTAACCGTATCCGTATGTATCTTCATCTTTCATGGTCTGCTTGGATTTATGCAACTTGACACGCTCAGGCCGCGACTGCGGATTGATACCACTGCTATCAGACATGCGACCAGCTGGAGCAGCTGGAGCAGCTGGAGCTGATGCAACGGATTTCACCACGTCCGAAGGTGCAACGGGTGCAAGGGATCCCGGTCCAGCGGCTGCTTCCTTTGCTGCGCTTTCACTTTGGGAAGACTCACCCGGACCTGCCGGACCTGCCGGACCTGCCGGACCTGCAAGATCCACGGCATCCAACGTCACGCTCTGCGACATCCGTTGCACGTGTTGCATCCTGTCACTTGCTGCACTTGCTTCATCTCTCAATGAGTTTTGCTTCTCGCGCTTCTCGCTTTGCAAACGCTCGCGCTTGAGTTCCTTCAACTCCTCCTGAAGACCCAGCAGCTGCCTCAGCTCCGAAACACGGGCACAGTGTTACGCACAAAAGTAAGGAAGGTGAGGAGACATGAGGAGACTCTCAGTGAGAGCAAACAACAAATGACTAACAACATGTCGCCGGTGATCTCAGGTTCCTGCTCCTGAAGCTGCTCGTGAGCACTGCGCCTAGCGTCTCCAGTGACTTTAATTGTTCACGTCGCGTGGCACAGGCATTCTGCACATTACGCATGATTACGCATGGTTACATCCGTCACGTGGTCATGAATGACTCATGCTAGGTTCACATCTCACATATACATCATGCACTGTGCAGATGCAGGGTATCTCCATTGCCATCCTTACATGTTCCTGACATGTTCCTGCCAAGTGGCAAGCGCTCTGACATCTCAGCAGCAGGAACGCTGTCCAAACGATCCTTCCAAAGCCGAAGAACCACTTTCCGGCCAATTCTCCACTCCATTTGCCGTGCCTTTTGTGAACGCCACGTTTAGTATCTTTGAATTAGGATGTAGTGTAGAGAATCTGAACAACGCATCTGAAAGAATTACAATGCCGAACACATGTAACACATGCTTGATTCACTGTTTGCGTAGGTTTGGAAGGATTTGGAAGGGTTTCGAGTCTGCTGTTGGGATCTACTTTGAAGGCAGCGTCCATGCCACCTCAGCCAATTGGCAAGCTGCACGGTGGGCCGCAGCTTCCGCGGCCTTAGTTGCGCAAATGCGTCTGCATGCTGCATGGATGAAACATCTGCATTCATCTCACATTCATCTCATCTGCATTGATCATGTGTCATCAATTGTCATCATTATTCATGTGTATTCATTTACTGTCATTTATCAATGTTATTCCATTTTCATCTCAAAACTTTCCATTGTGCCCGAGTTCTCCAACGAATTCCCTCTGAGCTTAGGCACTTCTAATGTGAATTGATGGCGTCGGAGCAATTCCTGATGCCGAAGCCTGAAAGCCACATGGGTCACAAAGTGCTTCATGGATCTTCATGGGTCGGGGGCACCGAACAAGCGCAACCAGACCGAAGGGATAATTCTGGCCTTCTCGCGGAAGCGTTGATAAATTTCAATTTGGAATTCCTATGGAAAATGAAGTTTCAGCGTGTATCTCATGGTCATGTCAAGGAGGTTTTACACCAGCTGAGGGTGCCTGACTGTGACACTGCTGGCCTATCCATCTCCTTGACTTCTTCTTCAAGTTTCTCCTGGTATCTTGTCGTAGCGCTTACACTGGAATCGTGCGTTGCAGTGGTTTGGTACAACTGGTGAGTCGTGACACTCTGAAGACACACCGTCTTAGACCATCTTGGACCGAGTCATCTTTCACTCTTTGTCGATTCGAAGATTTCAACAAATCGACACAGCCTGCAGGATCACCACGTGCTGTGCTTGCGAGGAGCTCTTTCCCATCTGCAGGGAGAGCTGATTCCTGACGTTTGGACCACCGTGTTCAACGCAGTCCCATGAAAGTGTAGACGGCTGTGGAAAGTTTTGGTATATTCATATTCGGAACTGCGGAAGCCGTGCACTCTGCCGAGTCACTTCAGGTTTTCGGCTTCTCCGCGAGATACGTCCTGGAGACCACACCGTTCGAAGGCACGCACGCAACGGCAGTCTAAGATCATACAAGATCCATTTGGCTCATACTTTGGCTCGGTTCCACAGTGGTTCCACAATGGTTCCACAATGGTTCTATGTTCTGCTTCTCCAAAAAAACTCGAAGGTGTATATAGTGTATTTTCAATCGTGTGCATCATGTGTCGGTTTCCAACACGTGTGCATTGTGCATCCGTTCAAAGCCGACACATCCGGCCTTGCGAAGCTGCTCCAGGGACTCGTTGGCCTCGGAACTTCTCGGAACAACGGCAGCTGATGTCGACCGTTGCAACTCGTTGTATCTCGTTGTTTCAGTCTTTGACAACTCATTTCTCAATTTTATCAACTCGTGTTTGAAACATTTTGAAACATCTTGAAAGCACTCCCAGCCTTTGCTGCCGTCATCTCCTGAAAATTGAAACGCTGCGCTTGAATCCGTACAATTTCCGTACCCCAAACCGCCAAACCTGGGATGACTTGTCTCACCTCGGATGACTCAATGACGGTCCTCTGCTGCCAGAATGGACTGAAGTCTCCCGAAAGAACTCGACTCACTCAGAAGTTTTTGCCGAAGAAGGGCAACCTGCGAAACACCAAGTTCCATCAAGTTCCATCAAGTTCCATCAAGTTCCATCAAGTTCCGCAGCCACCTTTCTCCATCTAGCTTTCCCCTCGTCTGCCTGCCTTTTCTGTCTGCCTCTCTGCATCTCTCTGCCCTTGGGCCCTTCATGATCCCTCACATTAACCTCTTCACATCTCTTCACAAGTTCCACAGTGATGCCCCTAACATCCACCAAACTTGTACCCCTTGACTTTCCATCTGCAGGGAAACCCGTTGGGCTCTCTGTGTTGCTCGTCGAACAATAGCTCCGGGCCTCCTGAAGTGACCCCGACTCTAGTAGCGAATTTGTCAGCTATGCAGTGGCTCAAAAAATGGTCTGTGACCGAACCCCCATCGCATTCGGCAAAGCCCCCACAGCCTCAGTAGATTCCTTCACATTGGACACCTGTCACATGTACGTCACACATATGTCACATATGTCACATATATATGATTCACATATGGACTATGGACACGACGGGAGATGGCAAGATATGGCGAGCACCTGAAAGGTCCTCGCTTCCGTGGCCCACTCTGCACCACCTTGGAGCATTGTTGCGGCCATTCAACTTGGCCGCCTTGCCCTCCCCAATTTGGCTCAGGCGCTTCAAGCCGAGATCCAGACCCTTAACGGCTTTCTTATGCAGATCCCGTTCTTTGTGAAGCCTAACTTACTTGAAAGTAGGATGAACACATCACATTGTGCAGAAATGGCGCAGAAATACAGAACTATACTCAGGAGCCATGGTCTTCGTGGCCTGCAAATCTTGAGTCCTCTGTTAAGTCGCCGGCTCAACATTCAAAGAGTAGAGGTCACTTCCTTCTAGTTCCTTTTTCATCTCATCTAGGCCTGAGAACAGTGGACAGATTGGCCGAGGAGCCAATAACATCCAATAACACTAGAAACGAACAACGTCGACCGCAGAAAACTGATATCCGGAAAAAACAAATATGCCAAATCGGCCAAAACATGCCAAAACCAGCTGAAAATTTGTGAATGATCATGGTTTGCGGATGGAAATGCTGCGTGGCACCCACCAAAGGGGAGGCTTAAGGAACTCAAAGAAGATGGGATGCGGGGAATCGATTGAATTCCAGCTTCAATCATAGGGTGAACGCTAGCCGCGACGCTAGCCCACGTTCCGTGGCAAATATATACTCAGTACGTTGACATTCGTGATTCGTTGAGCAAGGACCTGCACTGAAGTGTAAGACATCCCATCTGGAACGTCCTGTTCATGACCTCTTAAAATGGCATGTCTGCCCCGCAAAGCCCACGCTTTTGACGGAGATCTGCATACAGCCTATCCACAAGGCCTAGCACTGTGAAACCATGGCCATCCTGCTCACGAGAGCCGCTTTTGCTCACAGCAAGCAGGCCGCAGCCACCTCAAATACGTTACCCAAAAATACCCAAAATGATGATATTGAAGGGAAACAAATGAAGAGAACAGGTCGTGACAAGCTCCTGGGAAAGCGTCAAGGAATCTCATCCCTCTCAAAAGAAGAATCCTCAAACTTTTTTTTGCCAGAGGGCGACCCCAACAAAATCCAAAGAAATTGCACTGAAGATTTTGCCAATGAGTTTTCCAAGCTTCCCTTCAGGCCTATTTTGGGAAAATCGACGTGTGATCCGAAGAAAGGCCACGTCTGAGCGCCGCCACTTCAAGCCTCCACTGTCTCCTCTTTCCTGAGTGCCATGTTGCCATGTGGATGGCAACGCATGGTAATGTAAAGTAATGCATAGCCATGCATGGTACAGTAAATGCTTCCAGTAGCTTTCATTTTGCCCGTGTCCGCTTCCACAATCTTTCACAATTCTATGCTAAAATGTGTCCTAGTTTCTCCGGCTCGGTGGCTCGTGTCTCCATATAGGCCGTGTAAATCACCTGGGAAGTTCCACAGCCCAACTGCAACTGCTGCAACTGCTCACCTTTTCCAGTGATTCCAAGTGATTCCAAGTGGTTCCAAGTTGCTGATGGCAGGATGATGCATGATCCCAGCAACGTTGACTTTGACGGCAGCTCCTTGAAGAGGAAAAATCCGGCCTGGATTCAGATCCCCGGGGTACCCAACCCGAACAGTCGAAGCCTATGACTACTATACATGTGTATATATATTTCCTTTAAAAAAATATGTAAGCTGCTAATGCTCCTCAATCATTGATCATTATATCATACTCAAGTAAATATATGTTCCCGTTTTTTTGTAGTTCCTAGTTCTTCTTTGTAAGTTCCTGATACATTCTACATATGTTCTAAATATTCATTCCATCATTGGTACGTTGAAGCTATCACCATGCTGCGCCAAGCAGCCAAGGCTGAGAGCACAAACTCAGTGTACCGATACCTGAAACGAACTCTAGAAGCGGCAGTGCATTCTGCCGCAAATACTGCCATGAAACCATACATGAAACTTCATGAAACCATATGAGACCCCTATTCCATCACAGATTTCGAGAGATTTCACGAAATTTGTTACACATTGAATGTTGCCTGGCTGCTTCAGGTGTTACTGCAGTGTGCTGAGGCTCAGGTCATGGCGGGCAAGTCGCAGAGGCATCAACGTACTTGAAAGCCTCTGAGTGACTCCAAAAGATCCGCGGAATCGGAATCGACGTGATGACAACTGATGACAAGTGATGACATTTTTTTGACACAACTGATGACAACTGTAGCAATCCACCGAAGCGCAGAATCCCATGGGATCCCACGGGATGGCGTCGCACGTCACAACTCCCAGATTCTCCCTGGCCTTCAGCAAGCAATACCTGGAAGGCGTCGAAAATAAAGAAAAAAGTGCAAAAGGATTGCAAAATGATGCCCCCAAAAAAAAAGTCACGAAATGTCACCAAAACTGCAAAGGTTCAGGATTCTTGTCAGAAGGCACAACACGGAAACAATAAAGCAATACATGCAGGGCGCAAGAGGAAGTTGGCCCCAACGCCCAAGCAGCCAATCAGGGCAAATTGGCTCGTTGTCACCGGCACCCAGTGAGGAATGGCCCTCACTGCCTGTGCCAAATTTCCCACATCAAAATCAGCAAAGGAAGCATTCTCAAAATCAGCACAGTTCAAACATCCATGAACTGTCTGGCTGTCTCAGCTCCATGCTGCTATGGCTGCGGTCGAAATGGCTCCATAGAACAGCATGGACGTCACGGTTTCACTCGCCGTGTACTTCTTGTTGAAAATGTCCAACATGGCCTCAGCACAAATTCACCAGCGGGCACCAGTTCATCATGTTCATCTACCATGCTAAACATTGCAAAAACTCAAGACACAACAGTTCCAAGCTGAGCCTCAAAATGCTCAAAATGCTCAAAATGCTCCACCATATTTCAAGAAGATTCGAAATCCAAGTGGGGCATCAGGTGTCCAATGTCTTTCCAAAAGGGTGGTGTACTTCCGTGGTTTCCTTGACAAGTGACGAAGCAACAGGCCGACAACAGGAGAACCAATGACTGGGGCTGGAAGGTGGCAGCTGTTGGATTGAAAACGATCCTCAGTCACCAAGCTGGCGCGGGAATCGCAAGCTGCATGATGCTGAACCCGACATCATCATAGTTGAAATGCTAAACCATGCAGCCCAAGCCTGTTAGCTGTTAGTGTGACGCCAGCACAACAAGAGGAACAAGATGGAACAAGATAAGAATGACTTGAAACGAATCGTGCCGCTGGTTTTGCAAAAGCAGAGCACTGCACCGAGAACTTACCCACAGACCAAGCTGCAAGCAACCGATAAAACCTGCCAAGCTCGCCAGCCAACGCCTTGCGTCGAATTTCAAAGGGGTGACATTCGAAGAAAGTTGAAATTCGAACGGAGTGAAACGGGGTGAACTTGGAATCAGGACGCATCAATGAGCACAATGAAAACATTGAACCCGGAGATCTTTCTGGAAGCATCCAAAAACACTGTAGAACACTTTCCCTCCCTGCAAATCTGCAAACATCTGCAAACAAGTGGCTGCTTGCCCACTTTCTCCCCAAGAATGAGCTGCGCAAAGAGCATCTTGAAGAAAGGCATCGTGTTGTTGATGACCACCTCAAGTTCCGCTCACAAAGTCCCACACTGTGTCGTCAAAGTTCAACGTCATTTCATGACAGAACGATGCAAAATGACGACGCTTGACGACACCATATATCTTCGTATATCTTTGTATATCTTCGTATGCGTTCGTTCTCCCTTTGTCATACTTTGCCTCGTTCCTCCCTGCCGCAGCTGAGGCCTTTTTCTGCGTGAGACAAACGATGGTCTGCTCTGAGACGAAAATCTTACCAGGTGGGGTCTGGAATCTTGATAACACCAGCAAAGCTCAGCGCAATCAAGAGCACAACCTCGGATTGCAACTTCGAAACACTAGAGACATCCGGGGACAAAAGTTTGATGAATCTCGTGTTTGGTTTCTCTCTCAGAGCTTCATAGTTGTCGCGCCGTGCACCATGGCGGGGTTTTGACTTTCTGTGCCATTGCGGCTGAGAGACGGCAATGACTGCCACAACAGCATAATCCACGGTTTGGCCAAGCGCTTCAGTTTGCGTTGACACCTGCAATAGGAATGGAGAATTCTTGGAGAATTCTGGCACTGTCAGACTGTCAGACTGTCAAAGTCTTGGAGCAACAGGTTGAGTGCAAGGACCAGACTCTAATTTCAGTGCATGAGTGAACGCGTGAATCCGCGCCCACCTTCCGCTCGAGAATTGAAACAAATTTGGCAATGAAAGGAGCCTTAGCCCAAAAACTGCTCCACTAAAAACTTCCCTACAGTGGAAAAAAGTGGATGGCACTCACCCCACACAGAATGCAGACTGCACAAGCGAAGCCGCAAGACAAGCAGCCATCTTCCCTCCGATTGCTTTCACCTCTGCATCTTCCTGCGATAAATTTGGAGAAATGGTTGTGGAATCATGTGGAATCCACATCCCAAAGGCTTTAAACAGGCTATTTGCCTCAAACGTTCGGTCCTTGCTGAGTCCTCCATACTGAGCCACCAGTGGTGAAGAGCCTGCGAAATTTTGTCTTGGTGCTCCAGAGATCTTTTCGCAAGACATTGATACTCTGATCTTTTGGGTGATAGATGATGGCTTTTGGGTGGCAGATGAAAACGGATATGGAACGGGTCTGTGATTCCAGGCCCAAACGATTCATGATCTCATCTCGTCGCTCTTCGTCGCTCAGCTTCATGAGCAGCTGCTGGTCCTGCGACACCACCCCCAAGGAGAAGCCGAGAAGCCGAGAAGCAGACTGATGTGACTGAAATGACTGAAGTGAAATGAAGTGAAATGAAGTGGCTAAAGTCAAGTTGGCTAAAATTGAATAAATTGGCTAAAGTTCACCAAGTCAAGCCTTGCTTTCCAGCTTATCCGAGTAGCCCTTCGACATATCTGGGAGGACATCCTTCATGATGTCCTCACCACCAGCACTGAGAACTTTGCACAATACCGACAATACCCCACTGTCACAACGGCCGGACCTCCACAAGTTTGGATCTTTCCAATCTGGTCCAGAAGTTGGTGAAGCACTCAAAGGCATACATGCCTCAAGAGGGAAAAAGATGAAAAGAAAGAAAGTGAACATCTGAACAATCCTGAATATAGGTGAGAAATGGTGAGGACATCGCTGAACCTAATTTGAAACTCGTTGCCAAACAACGATCCAACTTGAGCCGTGATGACAGTGATGATCGTGATGATCTGAACTTGGTGCCCAGCGGTTGCCTTCCATTTGGGCTGGCCATATCCTGGGCCAGTCCTTCTTGACGGTAGCTACCACACCCTTCCCACCGGCATCCTGCTCCTGCGACGGACGTGAAACAAAACGGCCACGGGAATCACGGGAATCAGAAGAAATTGAACGAAACATACGAAACATTGCGGAAACCGGTCCTGCATGGCCAGCTGAAATATGTTGATATCCATCCTCACGGGAAAATCATCCGGGCTGGGCTCTCCCGCCCGAGGAGCTTTGTAGCGATTTCAACTAGATTCACGAATATTCACGAATCCATGGTGCCAAGCATGGTGCCAAACATGGTGCCAAATTTAATATACAGCATTGTGAGGCAACGCCCAAAACAAGAGATCGCAGGGCAGGATTGGGGGTCAAGGTGGCCATCGAAACCCAAAGCATCCCAAAGCAATCGAGCAAATCGAGCAAATCGAGCATCCAATATTTCTCGGCTTTGTCTAAGAACTCATCCAGAAGGCCTTGCTCGTTCAAGCCTAAGAGAATGCAACATGAATCTCAAACAAAAACTCGTCAGGCCAACCATGTGTATGCATGATTATGCATGTGGAAGAGACAAAGGTAACATAGTCGAGACAACACGGCAGGAGATATTTTATGTTATATATACCTTCAAGCATTGTCCAAGGTTGGATAACACATTGCCATGTGTTGCCATGTGTTGCCATGTGTTGCTGTTGCTAAGATTGTGCTCAGCTCTGTGCCATTCAGAACTGACAGCAATTCTCTGTACTCATTGGACTGCAGAAAGCTGCGGAGCCGAGGGTTCACCTTGCGAGGCCACAAGTGGACCACGAGCATCCACTGGAGCCACTGAAGTCACGTCTTGCCGTGTCTTGCCGTGTCTTTCTCTGATATTTCTCCATGTCACGTCACGCCTGACCACGATACTTGCCGGTTTTCTTGGGTGTGCCCGTGCTGGAGGCTTTTTTTTGGCGAGTTGCCTCAGCTCGGCAAGAGGATGCACACGACTTCTATGGATTCGAATTCAACCCAAGCTGCACCTGTCACTTAGCAGCTTCCAGCAGTTTCTAGGATCTCCTCGCATCTTCTAGCCACAGTGAATGCCACCTACATCTTTGCCACGGCACAGAGGCGGCAACGTCTCTCTGTCTCACGGCTCTGGGAATTTGCACCTTAGCGGACAAGAAGAGGAATTGACTGGAATTGCGCACCATGCCATGGAGCGAACTGCACAAGATTTCAAGAGAGGTCTGAAGAGTTTCAACGAAAATGCAAACACTTTGAAGCTAATATGCCACAATGCCACAATTCTGCAGCTGAAACGACGACACTCAAAAGTCCCAACTGTTTTTTCCCCGAAACAAACGAGACCAAACACAACCGCAAAATACCAATCACCACAACCGTCACCTTTTTCGGGTCACTTTCTTTGGGGCCCTTTTTGTGTCAGGGGTCGTGTCACACCTCAGCCCTCGTCCTCGTCACCCGGCCCGAGCCACAAAGGACACGAAAAACGACAGCTGCGCTGCGGCCAGGACCAGAGCCAGAGCCAGGAGACGCCGCGGCGCCGACGCCGACGCCATCGCGAGCAACACGGCTGCGGTGACGACGGTGACGCACATATTTTTTATCGTGGGCCAGCCATGGTACCCAGCATGGTGCCCATGCCCGTGGCCCAGCTGCTTTAGCATGGCTTTAGCATATGGGCAAACAAAGTCACTATACTACGATAAGTAGTACAAAGTCATGCCAGAAATGGATCTCAGAATATCTCAGACAAGTCGAAGCTCGTGAAAATTTCACTGCTTGGCATGTGCTGAGCTCACCGCACAGGAGGCGAAGGGCATGAGATTCAGTCCGAAGCACCACCTCGAACTCCGAAGTCGCGAGAAATGTCTTTTGCTCTGCGGAAAGAAACGTCAGATGATTAATTTGATTTAATTTGCACAACTCTCATTCTTTCAAAATATTTCTCTTGCTGGCAGCGTCAGGAAAAACCGAACTGGGAAGCTCCAGCAGCGTCCCATATCATCCTGTATCATCCCGTATCCATACGCATCCTTCGCACATCACGTTGCCACGTTGCCACGTTGCCACGTTGCCACGTTGCCACGTTGCCACGTTGCATCGCATGCTGCATCGTGTGCAGGACGTCGGTGTTCTGAGCTCGTGGCAGTCCAATGCCGAGAGCAAGAAGGAGACCACGAGCAGCATGCATAGAGAGCCTGCAGGGAAAGGGCACATGATGTCGTTTCTTTCTTTTTCCCTATTTCCTCTCTCAAATGAGGACATACAGCTTGTGAATGCATTTGAACTGTTTGGAAGTCTACGCAGGGCCTTGCAGATTTGAAAGCACCTAAGTTTGGGATATCCAGGAAAGCATTGTGTGAGATCTTAGTGACGACACATGACGACACCTTGGCACTGGCATCTTTTGGCACCTTTTGGCATCTTGTTCGGCTTGGCTTAGCGGCTTAGCATCCCTGGGCTCCGGGCTTCGGCCCTGGAACAGGAGAACCGGAAGGAGCACCAAAGCAGCAGCAGAGAATCGCAAGAAAACGATCTGGAAGGGCGGCAGGTTCTCCTTGGTCATCGAGTCATCGTCAATAGAATGGCCCAATGTGTTGCACGTCTGTGACACAAATTCTCATATCTTCGCATTCAGGCCGTTCTTTACTCTCTTTCGTTTTTGGTTCGTCTTTGTTCTGTCCAAGTGTCTCCCAAAAACTTCATGATGCTGTCGTTTCCAATGCTGACGACCTCAGCTCAAATCGGCTTCTGGCTGTTGAAGTTCAGCTGTTGGTCATGGTTAATCAGATAATCATAGTTCAACAATGTTCCGCATTCAACATTCACCAAACCACGAGGCCCAAACAAAGTGCATGAGATACCAACCAATCCCGGTGAAGTACACCTTCCGCTGCAGGTGGCAATGCTGAAATTGAAATGAAATTGCAAAGCTCAGCGAAACTCAGCACATCATTGAATATGAGTATAGTATGCATATATGTGTGTGTGCATAAATAAATAGATATATAGATACAGATATAGATATAGATATAGATATAGATATAGATATAGATATAGATATAGATATAGATATAGATATAGATATAGATATATACATATATATATGTACATTCATGTGTGAACTTCTGACACTTATGGACCCAAAATGATCTAAGTTATGATCTAAGACGGTCATACATACATATATGTATATATAGAATTATATATCATATATGGTCAAGTTCTCGCGCCTGCGATGCTGACATTGATGCAGCAGAAGCCCCTGCTGCTAAGGCTGGTCTATCCCGGCCATCGCTGACACGATGCTTCGGCAAGCCTGCGGGCAACCAAGGAGCAACGGAATCTCCGCATTGGGGGGGGGAAAAAATAGCAAAAATATCTTATTCTCGTCTGATGTAACTTGCCCTCTGGTCAACCTCAACGTCCAAATTTGAAGGATGCGCAGTCCATGGCGAATTGGGCAGATCCAATACTTCCCAAGTGAAAGCATGCGACGTAGATGCAGCGTTGGGGAGATTGACAGGTCCAACAGGGGCTGTTGTGCAAAAGAAAAGCACACGAGCACACAGGCATCGGCACCTGAACCTGCGAACAGCCTGCTGCTATCTCTTGCCGGGGCAGAGAAACATACCTCGAACACACAACGGCGCCAGACTCCCTGATGGGTGGAGCGTCAAATAATTTTCACAAAAACTCAAATGATGTCTGCGTAGAATTTGCGACACTTTATTTCTTTGTGGTACTTTGGTGTTACAGCCACTTTATTTTTTTGGCAGAGTCGAGCTGTGAACCGTTCCAGCTGTGAAACAAATGAACAGTAGTTCAGCTATGTTCAGCTGCCTTGGGTCATCTGAGGTGCTGACACCGCCAGCAAAGAGAAGCGCAACAGTTGTTACAGTCAGTAGCACGAGCGTCCCAACCTGGGGACTGAGCAAACTACAATCGACTACAAGTCAGACCCCCACTCTGCCACAGTGTGCCCCATAATGTCCGGTACAACCATGTGCACTATAATAATTGTGTGCATGCGTGTTTATATATGACTACTATGTATGTCTGAGTGCATCCTTTTGAAGTAGAGTATGCGTAGAATCCTTCATGCATTTAAATATTGCATGTCTATCTATCTATCTATCTATCTATATCTATATCTATATCTATATCTATATCTTTATCTATATCTATATCTATATCTATATCTATATCTATATCTATATCTATCTAGATAGGTTACCTTACATCAAGTATAAATATGTGCAGCATGAATAATTGAATGATACTTTTTCGTCTCTGAGTGTCTTTATAGAGATTGCTTGAACGGACCTTGCCCATGTTCCGCTAGGTTGGTCATTGCACTGAGCACCATGCACGGCAGCGCGCCATGTTGCACCTTGGATGCCCCTTTGGGTGCCCCCCTGGGTGGTTCTCCGGGTGCCCCTCCGGGTGCCCCTTGGGGTACTGCGAAATCTGAAAAGCGTCGAGGCACCGGAGCCAAAACTGACGGTCGAACTCTGACGGTCAATGGCCGAGCCCAAACGCTGTGAACGCGCTATGGAACAATGAGAATCACTCGCACTCGAATCGCATATCGCATCCATGTGGTCTTATGGAATCACTGTGTCTCCGAAAAAAGTTGCAGTTTCTGGCAGTTTAGGGTGATTTGTGCTGGAGTCCACTGGAGTCCGCTGGAGTTCCAGGCGTCTCAAGGCTTCTACCTCCTCTTTCAACGCCTTGCAAGCTCTGCACTGAAAATTGTTTCACACGTTGCATCCAGTGTCTCGGCAACTCTAACACGGAAATCGAAATTATACGAGCTGCAATAGGGCCAATAGGGTGCATGCGCAAAGGACGTGATGCTTGTAAGTGTATGTATATGTGTGGTGATGTGCCGATCATGAGTCCGCAGGTCATGCCTGCTCTGCCTCCAAACATCTCGCCGATCTAAGCCGTGCACCTGCGCTGCAGATTGCTCGGCCGCATCAAACTTCTCCGCCTTCTGGACCACTCGCGCGGAACCTCGAAGCGCTCGCGGAAACGCTTGGGGTCAGGCTTGTGTCGGCTGTCGGGGCCAGTGTCGGGCCGCACCTTTGTCGTCCTGGAGCTCAGCCATGCCTTCTTCCAAGTTCTGCAGCCGAGTCGACAACTTCTGCGCCATCTCCTGAGGAAAAAAGATAAAATCTCAGAAAGTGTCAGAAAGTCTAGATGCTCAGAAGCTGAATTTGTAAAATTTCCGATGGTATCACTTGGAAGCTTTGTTTTGGAAGGAATTTTTGATGCATCTGGAAGTGAACAGCTCAGAGGTCAAGCGCCTCTTCGTCTGAGACACCCTTCCGAATAGCATTCGCCTGGTAGAGCTGCAGTTTGGCAGCTATGGATCTCTATGGGTTACGTAACACTAGAAGCAACATTATGACGGTTGTGGGTTGCATTCCCAACGTGGTTTAAAATGAAAAGGAAGGCCCGCACCTTTCATCACCTGGCGTTCCCCATTCTGCAAGCGTTGCATCAGTGTTACTTTGCCCAACTGGTGTTGCGCCAGTCCGCTAGTCTTGAATCGTCTTAAATCCCAAGAGGGTCTTGGATACTTAGCTGATCCATGAAGATTCCACAGAGATTGGAGGTTTTCTCGGTTCCAGTCCTTTCCTTTCCAGTGCGTCATATTGCGCCTCTTCAACCAGCGGGTCGTGGAGCTGAAAAGTCATGCGTTTGACCTCGTCTTGACGTCGCTTCAGCCCTCGAACGGCTGCATTCTCAGCGCGCTGTAGGGAATCCTGGAGCCCCCGCAGAATGCGAAAAACGTGGCAGTACAAGTGGCACAGCCCTCCCAATTCCCCACCAGAAAATAAAATGCAAAAAATGGCAGGTAAAGGGAATAAAGGTGCAACTCTGCAACTCAGCGCAACGCGCAGAACAGCTGCAGCTCTGCAAGATTGTGAGAAAAATTGATGCTTTAGCTCAAACGCCATGTGATCCATGCGATCCATGTGATCCCCCCGATCCACGCGTCTCCTTCACGTCACTTTCGTGTCGCAGATGTTTTTCCACGGTTTGCTCCGTCCCTGCCTCAGTCGCTCGCTGGATGGATCGCATGGCCGCCTTCTCAATCCGCAGCTCGGTTTGGACGCTTTGCATTTCGCTGTCCTCACAACTGTGCGCGATGTCCCATTATGTCCCCATGTCTATGTCATCACTATGTAATTACTACGTTGTCCATATGTTGCCGATATGTCGCCATATCCTCTCTGTATCACCTCTCCATATCTGCTGGCAATGAAACCTCATATAACTTCATCAAGTATACCAAGAGTGCAAAGTCAGAGTTGATGCTCCATTACGTTCCAACGTATTTTAACACGTTCCAATGCGTTCGTCCCATCGCAAACGCATCTTGGAGACATCAATACTATAATGATATGCACATGCATGCGTATTGTACAGAGATACGATATCATATCATTACTCACAGACGCCGCGTGTTGCCCGGACATTAACATTGAGGATGTCATGTTGTTGAATAAGACAGGAGAGATTGCAGAAAATACTGCATATACACAGAGTTTTCTGGTTTAGGACTCAAAGTCTTCAGATTTTTCAGGGTTTTTGTTTTAGGGTTTAGGCTATTTTAGGGTTTAGGATTTACAGTAGGGTTTAGGGCCTAGGGCTCGTCGTCTGGGAAATCTCAAAACACTGGCCCTGTGCAGGTGTTTGAGCATGTTGAAGGATAATGCTTAAACGCCATGTGAACTTTCCGGGCAACAAGCAGCGCCTGGCCGTATCATTACGATATTCATATATGACATCAATATATAGTGTATATATATGTGAAAGGTCGTGGACCTCACACACTGGCAGCTTCACCCCAGGTCCGCACTTTGAAGATGGATCAACCCTGTTGATCTGAAAAGGAATGAATATCCAAATAAAAAGTCTGATTCCCAACCAGAGATAAATGAGCTGGATCCCGGTCCAAAGATGTAATCAAAGTAAAATCCCAAGGGAACCCTGTCCCTTCCGCAGCCAAATCAAAGGTTTTCACCAACGCGCCATGT
>Ga0126342_10003813_pt1 | contig 25270 bp, 25 predicted proteins | sample Cyp1metagenome_FD_92528 | JGI IMG/M metagenome (GOLD analysis project Ga0126342, IMG submission 92528) | Coral microbial communities from Lord Howe Island, Old Settlement Bay, Australia - Cyphastrea 1 metagenome | ecosystem: Host-associated > Invertebrates > Cnidaria > Coral ... | reverse complement strand
TAGATAGGTAGATAGGTAGATAGGTAGATAGGTAGATAGGTAGATAGGTAGATAGGTAATTAGATGAAAGAGAGAAAGAGAGAGATAGATAGATCGATAGATAGATAGATACATAGAAGATAGATAGGCAGGTAGGTAGATAGTCAGAGAGAGAGCGAAAGAGAGGAGACCTCAAGCACCTTTCGGTCCATCAGTGGATTCGCTCTGCCATCCCTGCTTCACAACAACGAACCTCTCCTATAGGCTTCCTATTTTTGAAACTTCCGCCACCGCCTTGTGCGGTACTACTGGTATTAATGATTATTATTTTTGTATATATTAGTGATAATATTATGTTGTGATTTAGATTATTAATATTAATGATAATATTATGTTGTGTATATGATTATGATTTTTTGTTGTGATGTAGATTGATGTAGATTGATGTAGCACATCCATTTTACAAAAAAAATCCAACACTTTGCTCCAAGCCATTTGGACATGTTGTAACCATCGACATTTTTTGTGGGTACAGATTCACCATGGAATAGCCATTTGATTCGAGTTTCATCAAATGATAGCCTCGAACTACGGGTGGGACATGTATCATACAATTGGATGATGAGAAAATTTACAGGAAACCCCTATATTTGATGGTAAAAACCATGGTTTCCTGTAGATTTTCCCTTAAACCAATCCATTGAATGTAGATCTACCCATTGTCCTCTTGCATTTGGTTTTGGGGCTGTTGGGAGCAGCCCTGAAACTGGGAAAACTCTTCAAGAAGTGGGGGTGAGGCCAAATATGCAGCGTATACCCCAAACATCACCAAAACTCGCTCATGATTATATAAGAGGTTCGAAAATTTGAGATGTGTATCGGTTTGTCTGAAAATGGTGGATTTACCCCAAGCTAAAATCATGGAATTTCACTGATCCTATTTTCAGACAAAGTCAGCTCGAGGAAAGTTGTTCAACTTTGGGATTTTCACTCTCCAAGGAAATGGATACGGTAGTCATATATCGGCATAGATAGACGGATTCATGATGATTCAGTTTCATTTTTCCCCAGTTCCTATAGTCATTGTGATATCATGTTGTTGTAGAGGGGAATCAAGCAAAAGCACTATACATAGTCGATATGGATGGACGGGTAGAAAGATAGGTAGATAGACACCGGAGGTACCCTCGCTGTTGCAGCTGCAGGCTGGTACCAGCGCTGATATCTTCGCTAAGATCAAAACGACGCTTGATGGTAGTTCCAGGGTACAACCAGAAATAGTGGGGACTGATGCACCCTGCTCTCAGTTGGAGCTGGGTTGAATCACCCCATTTCAACATAGTATTGTGATGTGTAGGGTCTTCAAGTGGTTTTTTGGCTGAGATCGAGGCCCATTCATGGGACAAGAATCTTAAGGTGGTTTAAGGGGCTATCTTGCTGAGGGCCTTCTTGTTGAAATGGAAAACCCATCCAGGAATCCAGACACATCTCTTTGCACATTTAAGTGGGTGTTTGATGGTATTTTTATGGATCTTTGTTGCAGGTGTTGATTCTTTGGATGAACCAATGGGTGCCTGCCACTGTGTTCCTATTGAGAAAAACATGTTGGATCCAAGACAGCATGCCCACACGCAAAAAGAGAGGGGTGGCTGGCAAATGCACATTGCCAGCTGGTTTTGTCCACAACCACACCCGAAAATGATTTTTTAGGTTTGTGTGGTCTTTTGCTAGGGTTTGTTGGGGTTTGCTGAGGTTTTATTGGGATCTGTCTGGGGGTTGGCCCATTTTTGGGCTTTGGGGGGTATTTTTTTCGGTGTTATGGGATTTTGATAGGCACGTATTGATGTTAAAGTGTTTGGGCTTGCTTTCGTTTGGCCCATTCTTGGGATTTTTGTTGGATTTGTTCAGGTTTGTGTGGGGGTTGTTTAGCATTTAGTCGGATCTGTTTAGGTTTTTGTGAGGTTGTTGCAGGCTCTAGTTGGTTTTATATAGTTTGTTAGGGTTTGTGTGGGTTTGGCCATGGTTGGCCCATATTCGGGATTGTGGTGGGCCCTGACGGCCCAATTGCTGGTTTTGAGTAGGGAACCTTTGGGGATTGACTGGCTGGATTTAAATGGGATTTCAGTCGGTATCCATGGTGTTTGTGTAGGGTTTCTGTGTGTTTCTAGGGGTTTGTGTGGGAAATCCATGGGCCTAAGAAAATCAAAAAGACCGCTAACAGAATAGCCTCATAAACCGCTGTATGAAAGAAGCGCAAATTAAAGAGATACAGTCCGATTTTCCACGGATTCTGTATCCAAAGCCTGTCATTTCTGGGATCTAAAACCTCAAGTTTCAATTGAGCTATCAAAAAATACCTTTTTGATGCATTAATATATATATATATATATAATATTATATATATATAATATTATATATATATAATATTATATATATATAGTTACTTATACTACCCATTTCATCGGGGATTATGATCACCCATAGTCGGGAAACCTATGGACCAACTGACAGTGAGATGGGATCTCCAGCTTCATCAGGCAGTTCTACCGGCCCTTCCCAACCCTTGATGAAGCCTAGGATGATCACTGACATGATCACCACCATGCAGCAGAATCTGCAGGTGTGGCTCAGTGTTTGGCTGTGACCTGGGCAAATTTCAAGAAACAGATGGAGATCTCCAAGTAAATCTGAGATTTGTGTTTCCGTAAAAGGCTGGTGGTAAAAAAAGAATCGTTCAACTCATCTGAAGCCAACACTTTGGCGGGTCATTTTTCAACGCTAAAATCGCCTTGAAACAATCACAGAGGCTGACCCCATTCCCACCATGGTCAGGAGGAAGCCTCCAAGAAGGCCTACTGCGATGCCGAGATGGGCAAGGCAGCCGACAAGAAGGCCCCGCTGATATGAATCCCAATGTTTGATGGCTAAGTCACCAGTTCTTTGAAGGAATCCCTATGTTTGATCATTGGATTCTGGTAGAATCCACATATATCCACATTTCCGTTGCTTAGATTTTCAATCATTCATTAATTCAGTCCCTAAACTTTCTGTGTGAGTCGAAAAACCGGTATCCTCAGGTATCCGGTTTGGGTCAAACATGGTTGACCATCGGGTCTTGAAACTTCAGGCGGAGAAGGAATCCGACTTGGAAACTGTGAGCACCAGCCGGCCTGTTTTGGGCCGGGGTGAAGGGGTTGGCTTTCTATCATCGCCATGATGGGTTGCTCCAACCTATGGTGAATCGTAGCCACAACGGGGTGGGGGTTCCCTCTTGTATCTGGGGTGTTGGGAGCAACCCTGTTCAGGGATGAGGGTGTAAAGCCCAAATCATCGCCTGATGTTGGAACTTGGATGTTTCATCAGCCTTCTCTTGGATGGGCCTTCTTATTTCCCCGACCATGTTCAAGTAAGAATTACCCTCCGGTATTCAAACGTGGCAGTTGGAAATTCCCTCCTATATATAAATGGAGGATTTTCCATTGCTAGGTTTGATTACCGCAGGGTGTGTGAACTTGAATGAATTTTAATCCACCAACCACACACACTTGACAGTTTAGCCACGGTGTATCTTAGTTTTCCTCATCAAAGACATCAAAGTGCTCGTAAATTGTGGAGTATTCTACATGGCATGCCCAGTTTTGCGGCCAAAACACCAAAGATTTCGCGCTACCAAAGACCTTGGGTTTTATATTTTCCCATTAAGATGGATGGCCACATGTTTTTTTTAACCATTAGTGCTTGAGGCCGAGTTACACTTCAACCAAAAGCCAAGCCGTTAAGGCACCCGCATTGATGCGGCGGTCTCCAAGTCTGCCAGCCTTAAGAAGCAAGTGGCCTGGAACCTCTGCCTGCGGGTACCATGCGGAGTGCGTCCCACTTACGAAGTGAGTCACAACCATGGTATAAGCCAGTTACATATGGGATCATATGGTTTACACATGGGTTACTATATCGGTTATAAGTCACTTACTGCGATGGACATCCAAGTCACGTCATGCCAATCTGTCTGATGAGGTCACCATCAAGTCGGAGCTGTCTGACTTGGCAGAGACTCAGGTGGAAAATATGCGACTTTTTCGGGGGAAAACAACGTGGATTGACGAATATAGAAAACAATTGTTGGGCTTCAACTTGTTCAACTAAAAGACATGTGTTCTCAATTCTATCCAAAAAATCTAGGTCCATGTTGGTGCGCCAGTTTTCGACCCATACCTCAATGACTTGAGTTTACTTGCCGTTTGAAACCCTACGAGGTCGTGGGTTTGTCTGAGAGAAAGTCCTGTCGATCCAAAGGATTGGAAAATGAAATTCCCAATGGTATAAAACTGCATTTTTGGCCAGAAGTTGCGGTAGACTCCATTTTTGTTTGAAAAGAGAAAGCACTTGAGATGATGTTGTTGGCTACACTTGTATTCAAATTTGCTCTTGAGGATGAACAAGATCTTATCTGGTTGGTGGGGGCTGATGATGATTCACCAGAAAACCATTGACAAGATGTCCAAGCCAAATCTGATGAACCCTGAAGGAGGCACGAAGAAGGCATTTGACGGGACAAAACAAGATAATGCAAGATATGTAGTTTGAATTGTTGGTGTCATGAAGCTTTCAAAGCATAACATAATGTTTTAATGACACCAGTGTGTTTTTGCAATCCTACATTACTTTGAGAAAAAAAACTATTTGATAAATGTTGATAGTCAGGATTCACCCCATGCAATATTTACTGTACCATCAACGATGCCAGGTCAACATGACAAAGCTCCGGGCGGAAGAGAAGGACTTGTTTCTTGGCTTGTGGAGTTGTTGGGTTTCAACCGCAACGGGGATGTGAAATCCACGAACGAAATGTGGGCAAACCATCAATGGAAGATGTGGGAACATTTTTGGGAAAATTCACGGGGGTTTCCCATCAATGGAGATGTTCCATTGCTATGATTTTCCAGTATTATATACCATACATATACCATTTTCCAGTATATACCATCTATGGTGATGATTTTCCCATCCTGAAAAGTACCAGGATACCCCACATTGATGAGACCTCCAGGATGGCATTCATCACCTCAGAGTTCCGGCGAACCGTTCAGGTTTGCGAAGAAAGAACCAGAGACCCAGAAGGGGATGGAGGGTGTGAAGTCCGCCCTGAGGCGCGAAGATGGAAAGTTGTTGGGGAAGGGAAGCGTGGATGAAAGGTATATCGAAGATGATTGAAGATGGATGATGTATGAAGTCCCAAAATAATCCCAAATATGGATATCACTTGACTTGTTTGGGTTTCCTGAGGCGAAAGAGTATGTGTTCCTTGTTGACTGCGCATTTGTTTCCAGATGTTTTCATAATGACTCTCTGAGTCTACGGTACCAGTTTAACACTTCGCACACATACCCACACACCGCAACTTCTGGTGGTCTCTGACCCATACGAATTACAACCTCCAAGTGAATTCCACTAGTTTTCAGCCCCTTTCCAAATCTATGGTCGAAGAATGGCTAAAATGGCTAAAACATGCTACCCTCTGGTAATTTAGCATAGCTATTGAAAATGACTATTTATAGTGAATTGATCCATTGAAAATGGTGATTTTCCGTAGTTTTTTGTATGTTTACCAGAGGGTAAGACCTCAGTGCCACCCCCCACCCCCTTTTCCCACCACCTCCGTCACGGCCAGGACTCTCCGTGACTTCTACAAGAACTCTGGGGTTCAGGTGACCAGCGGCGAGCGCAAGGGTGCTGCTGGAGGCTGAAGGGACGTTGGTGGGGCTTTTTTTTCGTAGCATTTGCAATAGGATCAGTCATGGATCAGTCATGGTACCTTCTGGGAATCAAACCCGGCAAAGGGAAATCCATTGGAAATCCATGATAAATGGACGGTTGGATAGGGGAAATTCGTGGATAAATGGTGGCGTTATGAATATTCGTACCATTTGCAGTAAAAGAATTAATGGTGGTTTTAACAATGGTATTACTAGTGAAGTAAGGTATAATCTTAGTAACCTGTATATACCAATCATTTACTGTATGTGTTTGATTCTTAATATTGATGGTTAACAATCAATTATTATCAACTTATGAGAAAATTATTAGTGGATCGCATTGTCATTGTCAGGTAATGTTTGACAATTATTAATAAACCATTATAATTATAGGGGTCTACCAAACTATTTTTTGTTGTCTTAATTGTTTATTTCCATCGTGGATTTTGCTTGAACATTACTTAAATACTGGTGCATTACTACACAATGATTATGTAGTAATTTATGTAGATTCCTAGATTAACGAATTGCGAGTAGACCTGTCAGACCTGATGAATTCATGACAGGAAACTGTGAAAGGATTTTGTTTCCTTTTTTGCTGGCATTTACTCGTGCCTTGTGGATGTTTGCCTTCCCTCAAACGAAGATGCAAACACAAGACATGGGTTTTGAACGATGAAATTCATCTTAAAGATATGATAATATATCTATTATATAATAATAATATATATATATATATTTAAATACATATATATATATATATTAACATATAATGTATCATAATATATATATATATATCTATTATATGATATGGCTTTGTCTGAAAACTTAGGGAAAACTTCCGCAAATCCATTGGTTGATCCTCACCCCGTTCAAAACAAATCCCACCTTCAGACGCCACCAGTTACGCTAGGCGTCATCGGTCGCCTGGAGGCGTGCGAGCTCAGATAATTTGAGGTTTTCTTGGAGCTAAATGGCAGTGTGTCAAAACCTTGTACCCCTGGTGAACCCCAAAATAGCTGGTAAATGGATGTTCATCCCCCTGAAAATGGTATTAATAGGTATTGATCCATAGCTAAATGATTTAAATGAAAAAGAACCGGTGATGATGAACGCGCGCGGTGTTGTTGATTGTTTTTGGGAGTTCACGGGAGTGTTGTAGGTCCCAAGCTGTGAATTTCCATGTGTTGAATAAATCCATGTTCCCTCTATGAGAAGACCATCCACCAGCGGCTGAAATTGTTCACTTTATGAATAGCCAAGCCCCAAAGAATCAGAAAGATAGGACAGCACAGTATATAATTCATGGTATATAACTATAACATAATACTTATAACGCTAAAAATTAGGATGTTTCTATCTTGATAACAGTTACCCTCTGGTAAACTAACATAACTATGGAACATCACCTTTTTTTTTAATGGGAAAATCAACTATAAATGGCCATTTTCAATAGCAAACTGTTAGTTCACCAGAGGGTAAATTGGTACATGTCCTATCGGTCCTATCGTTTCTTTGTGGTTCCTATGCTGTGCGTTCAGTGTGCCGGGCACCTCAGGATGTGGAGGCGGACATGGCCATGAGCTTGTCGCAGATGTCGGGGATCCTGAAAGACCAGTTGGATCAGGATGAATTAACAACAACCACTAAATTGGGATATATATATAATATAAAATATAGATATAACATATATATAATATAATGTAATTAATATACAGTATATATATAACATATAATAATGTATATATATATATACTGGCTGCATAATGTGATATAGTGGGATGTAAAACGCGAATCAAGATTAATGGCAATAATCCAACGTTGGGATTAACAAAGTATTGATTATGAATTATATTATATAAACTGAGATAGATAGTTGATTCTATCCCATACTGTATAAGTTTATATAACTGGTTGGTGGTTTCAAACATTTTTTATTTTCCACAATATATGGGATAATCCTTCCCATTGACTTTCATATTTTTTCAGAGGGGTGGCTCAACCACCAAGTTTATTATATATCAGATTGTATCATATATTTAAAAAAAAAACTGGACATGATGATAGTTGTATAATCCAACCATTTCTTACTGTACATTGTTGTGGAAGTAATCCAACCACTCCACAACAGCTCGAAACGACGTTCAGCCGATCGCCGGCTGAGGCGATCGGCTGAGAAGACCGCCAGCTGCTGAGCTACCCTCTGGTAATCAAACATGGCAATTAAGATTCTATCTAAATGGGATGTTTAATACATGGGTGATTTTCCATTGCCATTTTTTGGAATATTTCAGAAGGTATTCCCATGTATTCCCAGAATTTCCCAGAGATTTTGATGATTTTTGAAGAGTTGGTGATACTCCCACTGCCAAGGCTGCGACCAACTTTGACAAGGACATGCAGGACATGAAGTTGGAGAAAGTGCAGAAGGAGTGGTGAAGTTGGCTCCATCGGTCTTGGACCCCATCAGTTGATGCAATGCTGGGGTAAGCATTCGATCAATATTAGCTGGTTGGTGGTTTGGAACATGTTTGATTTTCCCCAATAGTTGGGAATCATAATCCAATCTGACTAATATTGTTTCAGGGGGGTTGAAACCACCAATTAGTTACAGTAGCCATTCAATTGTTAGTGTCATTTCACCAGAGTGCACTAGGGTGAACTGACCCATGGCCATAGTCTTGCGTCGTCCAGTTGCACTGTCCCCGCTTCAGGAGAAGGACATCAGCTACAAGACCTCCGAAGCGCAAAGGCTGGGTAAGCATGATGTACGACTGGAAACGTCATTTAGTGGCAATGATGGTTTGTGATGGTTGATGGTAGTTGATGTGACCATTTCATGCAATCCTGGCAGTTTTAAAGACCCTTTCCACATACTTATATAGACCCTCAAAGTACCCGTGAGACTGGATAAGTCCACAAATGACGAGTACAGTTTCATATGTTTCTCGATATTTGGAAGGTCTAGGCAACTGTCTGTTGGAATGTCTTACTGGTGCTAAACGTAGGGAATGGATGGGTTGCTGGGGGTTGCTGGGATTATTATTAATAGTTATTGTGGAGCATTCCCGAAAATTGCCTGCGTTTAGCACAAGTAAGTAATGTTAAACATCAAAAAAATATCCCCATTATATATCCCCATTCTATATATATATATATATATATACATATCCCCAAATTGATGTTGATGGTTTTGATCCACATCCTGACGACATGTCGAAGCTTTGAAGGTTGGATTCAGAGCTGAACGGCCTGAAATCTGACGAGGAGGGCTAGAACCTCAGCCGACGCCCCTATCATTGGTGAATCGTTGGCTTCGTCCATGTGAATGGATCCATTTGGATCCAAAAAAGGAGGAATGGATCCAGGGATGAAGAATCTTGACTTGTTTCTTTGTTGGGCCTTTGCAAGCAAATGCAAGACTGGCCATAGAATTTCCCTCAAGCAAAGCTGTATTGCCATGGTTTATTGACAAAAATGATGAAGAGCCCATAGAAACTCGGGCACTCATTTGATTTCAATGGGAAATGTATGTTTTTGGAACACGAAAATCAGAATTGACCAATTAAATCATATATCCATATGAAACCCATGGGTTTAACCTCTAGTTTAACCAATGGGAAGTGACAACTCACCAGTGGCACTGTCAATTTCATCTCAAGGCCTTGAGACGGAGATGGGCGCCCTGTTGGACTTCGTGAAGAGCTTGTGTCTTGGCCAACTATAGTTAATGGATGTTAATGTGGGTAAAACATATGATATATAACTGGTTGGTGGTTTGGAACATGAATTTTATTTTTCCATTCAGTTGGGAATAGTCATCCCAACTGACGAACTCATATTGTTCAGAGGGGTAGGTATACCACCAACCAGATAATGTTGATGTAAAACAAGTCGGATATGCAGGGATAATTGAAGGGACTATCTAACAGGAAGTCATGATTTGTCCTATGAAATATATATATAGGGTTAACACATACAAAAAAAACTAATCCGCAAACATATGTTCTGATGTGTAAGTGGTGCTTCCATTGGCTGCCATTACACCCAGGGAAGCCGAATGCTTGGTGACCCCAGAGTCCTTCGCAGAGAAGCAGGTGAGAGTCTCAACCTCGTTAGCTGTGGTGGGTTTCAAAAAAATGTTACATAACCCAGACCATCAACAAGACACCTGGGGTTGATGGTTGTTTACCATCAACAAACAACCATGAAAAAATGGTAATTAGATGCAACTAGGACTAAGACTATCAAACTATTTTTGGTTGTTTACCGTCAACAGCATAATATGGTTGACCAATCTTAGTTGGGAAACTGTTTGACATGTGCCAACGATAGAAGTAGATAGATCACCATGTCGGGTAAAGGGGTGTGCCAAGTTCGGCCCTTGTCATAACTGTCATATGATGCAATTCTACCACTTCCCAAACATTCTTCAAGTAAAGTGGAACACAGGTTTGGTATTGATTGAGTGTTAGTGGTTTACGGACCACACCCTAGCTCATCCCCTTAACTGCAGGGGTGGGGTAGGGCCCCGCCTGTCCGCCTAGTGTTGCACCCGGGTATTGAACCGGGTCTGACGCATGAGGGATGAGCCTTATCCACTAGACCATACCGGCCCTCTTGGTATCGATTGACAGGACAGCTATTTGCCAGCTACCCATTCCAACGATCGTTTGTTTGGTCTTGTTCTTGAATAAGATCGTTCTTGAACAAGAGCGCTGAACTGATTGGAACAGAATCGATCGCTGAACTGTTTGGAACAGAATCGCAGCAGTGGCATAAAACCCAGATTTAAAAAATGCTGATCGTGGATTGCACTTCCATCGCGGTTTTTGATATGATTCTAAACCAGTTGTGCGATCTTTTGTATCCTATACAATTCATATAATTAGCATTGAATATATTAAATTAGCTATACAATTCTCAAATATTCCCGACTATCACCAGTCATTCAACACCCCATCAGCCAACTAACAATCCAGGTAGCAAATCTCTAAAATGTTGTTACTCCATGACTAGGCGAAGAAACAGCAAGAGATCGATGGGTTCGCGTCCCAGGGTCCTGCTTCTGTATCAAAACCTAGCGGGGAAACCGCGCACAGTGCATGCTTGAGGCGGAGAATCTCACAGGTCACCCACTTCTCTAAGGCTCAAGGAAGCTCTGACTGCTCTGGATGCCACTGCAGTGCGCTGCCCTGGATGATATTTAAGTGTTGATTTGGTCCCAAGGATTTGGAAATTGCTTGAGGGGTTGAAGACGAGATTTTGTTTCATTGAATACTAAAGCCGGAAGCAAAAGAGAATTCTGACGACAATCGAGGATTGGACCAATGAATTGGGGGTCAACCAAACATGTTTGTTGGATTTTTGTGGATCTATCGAAGCGGAAAAGCGGTCCTGTGAACAGCACATTCCGTTGAGGACTTGGACTTCTGAATGTCCTAACACTGGGTGTTTCAATATCTGGCTGGCATTGAAAACAGCCAGGTGTGCCCTCAGGGAGTCTGGATTGGATGAGACTTCTGTCATAGTTGCAGGAAGAAGACCAGTGATGCTGAGTAAATCTCCAGTACTTGGTGGTTCATTCCACTTAGTAAGTGTCTTAGTTAGTTTAGTTCACCCAAGTGGATTAAAGTGGATTAAAGTGGATTAAGCCTACTTTACCCCACTTTTTTTACTGGGGTTATAACCCACTTACTAAATGGGATGAACCCACCCAGTAGTGTTGTCCGACGGCTGAGGAGACACCTGCTTTGGTGCAGAAGCATGTGCTGGGCTCAGTTTTTTTTGCGCAGATGGTAGACTTCGGCCTTTAAAGATAAGTCTTGCTATAGTTGGTTACTATGGATTTATAGCCGGTCATACCACCTGGTTATTGTATACCTGGTTTATGGATGGTGATAGCATTGTGATAGCCTGCAATTTCTGTTTTGATGCTGTGCGTCACATCTCTGTTTCATGTTTGCAAACGTTTGTAAATTGGGATGGGTGTTTATTTTTGAACGAAACCCAAGACTGCGGTGGCATATTTGTTTGAATGCCAGACAGATGCAGGAAAAACAATGACCCATACCTAAGAGCCCATGATTGTTGCTCACATTCCACCATTTTCTAATATCCCTATTGACGTTGAACAGGTTCATGAGTTCATTTTGATATTCCTATCGTTAGACCAGAACCTCCTGATGTTGGTTGGTCCTTCCCTAGGCCCTTTTTTTGGTGTTTGCTTCTCGGACCCTTCAGGATATAGCAATTTTGATGAGTTGCTTATCCTCCTTTGTGACTATGGAACACGTCCATTAGTTCCACTTATATACAGTAAATCCCATTCACATTCATTTGTCCGGTACATCCGCATTTTTCATGGCCAAATCCGTGTGATTGAAACTTCACTCCCTTTGTCTGCAGCTTAAATCTGCTCTGATTGGTGGTTTGGAAGCTTTTTTATTCATTTTTCCATTCAGTTGGGAATGTCATGGAATGTCATCATCCCAGCTGACTCATATGTTTCAGAGGGGTAGGTATACCACTAACCAGTGCTATTAGTGCTGGTGAAGTGTCCGCCATGACATCACCACGGCGCCACGGACAAGGCCCGTGCTTTGCGTGGTACCATGGCTGGAAAGCTCACCCCTTAGAGGCGGCACGGTTGGGAAAGCAACAACCAACTGGCAGCATTGGTTGGTAAATGTTGGTATGTAATACCTCCAAGAGCTTCCAAGTTTATCCATATTTTGCTGATCTCAACAGTTCTATTTCGTTTATATACATCCAACATTGTCTACATAGACATAGACATGCATAGTCATATTCCACGTGCAGGCTCTGAAAGGGTACCATAGAACCCACAAAATTGGATACTGAATGTCTCCGCTGACCAGATTGGCTGGGTCATTCCTTTTTGTTTAGCAGTCCTGTTGGGGGAGCACGTATCAATACCCAAAAAATTGTGCTATATACATGAATGATGAAAAACAAGTGTAATTCACCCTTCAATTTTGGGTGAAACCACCGTCAACTGTTACCACTGCGGTTGATGGCGGTCGACAGCCTTTTTCCAGGCTTGCCATTCCACCACTGTCAAGCGAGCAATTGGTGGCCAACAAAATGAGTTTGCCCAGAAAGTGATGGCTGGTGTGGGAAGGTATCCTAAAATGATCTAAAATGACACCATTTCAACCTGATCATGTTGCGAGTCGAGATGAAGAATGAAGCGTTTTATGATGTTTTATGTATATTTATATGTATTACTTATTTATCTCAGAAAAGTGATTGAGATGCCACACTCAAATTGGCAAAGGAGGCGTGCAGGCGGGCTCGTTGTGTGGAGGTCCTTGTGTTGTCAACTTCACCGCACCATCGGTGACCCATCCCCTATCCCCATGAAACTCCCGATGTTTGCGGCTTGAATTCGCATCTTGGATGGTGACATCCTTATTTTTGAGAAGAATCACCAGGAACCTGACCCAAGAATCAGCATCAATTAGATAATTAGCCACTTTGGTTGTTAATTTCAAGGTGTTGGATGTGGTGGATGAAGTGAAAATCCTGAAATCTCATTGTTTATCCCACCTGACATGGCGGTGGCTCAAAGTCCCGGGGCGCACGCCCGAAGCGGACGAACCCGTCGGACCCGCGACGACCAACGAAGGAACGGTTTGCCAGGCCGGTGAAGCGGTGGTTTGCGCGGCAGCTGTAACTGGTTGGTGGTGACTGGAACATGGCTTTTATCTGGTTAATAGTAGTTTAATAGTGGTTAATAATGGTTAATGAGATATCTGATTGGTGCTTTGGAACCATGGAATTTTATGACTTTCCATTCAGTTGGGAATAATCATCATCCCAACTGACGAACTCACTCCATGATTTTTCAGAGGGGTAGGTATAAGTGATGACCAGATTATGAGATATTACTGTGTACATGTATTTCTATAAACATTATTGTATGATATACATGGGCAATTACCCCCAAACCCGCAAGAATTGGTTGCCGTCAATGGTTTGAATTAGATCATGCGCAGCTCCAAAGTTCCCTTGCCACTTTGCAGCGTGCCATCCAGTCGCCAGTGGTGTTTTGTGGAAGACCTAGGGGGCAAAAAGTAGGAAAGGTAATATTGTTGGACACTTCCTGCGTCCATGGCATGCACCCAAAAACCAGGCGGTTTTTGCACCATGACCATAAAATGGTTCCTGGCAGTCTTTCTTGCTGGATCCTCAGAGAATCGGCGAGGCACATACAGAGATTTCTGGAGATGTCTGGAGAGGATTGAATGATATTGAATGTTTGGTGTTCCATAGCCCATAGGATCCATGTATGGTATATATGCTAACATAAATGGGGTATATTGATGGTAAATGTTACCATATATAGCATCACCATGGATCCTATGGGGGTGTTCCATAGCAAAAAAGAGTGATCTTTCACGGACTTTCACGAGGCCCTTGTGGCAGACGCAGCAAGCCCAGTGTGGGATCTCAGACAATGCGAAAACCGGGATCACCAAAAATTATCGAGCACGTCATCAAAACGGTGTCCCTAAATGTCCCTAACTTTTCATATCTTGATTTGGGGGTGAACCTTTTTTACAAGCTCTACAGTACTGTACCTGATCAAAAGATGCATCTTCCAAGGTTGGCAAGGTGATCAGCTTGCTGGAGGGTATGGCCGGAAGCATCGTGGAAGAAGGGAAGGCCGGAGCGGAAGGGGCGGAAGGGAAGGCCACGCAATGGGAAAAAATACTGATGATTAGTTTCATAATGTTGATGATTGATCAATCAGTAATGACAATGAACATTAATGACAAGTATTATGGTATGTTCATATTAGAACCCCATATAAATTCCGACAAACGGGAAACTTTTGGATGTAAAGATTGGATGAAAGACGTACAGAGGGACAAGTTGTAGTGTGGATGGGGTCGAAACCGTTTCCGCCCCTTCGAAACCTACTCGGACAGCATTTTTGAACTAGTCCGGAATATGATCTCAGCTTCTGTGGATCTGGCTCGCCAATCTTTACTTGTTCCGTCTGCTTTAGTAGAACTCAATTCCTCTGAAGTACTTGCTTCAGGAGGGCTTCAGGCGGCAGGGTTCATGATTTCCTTTTTCTCGAAGGCTGAGGAGAAAAAGATCACGGAGTACTCAAACATGTGCGAGAAGAGGCGGGCGCTCTGAAAAACTGATGAATGGGACGAAGCCAAAGATGCCTTTAACGACATTAAACTATTTAATGGTTTTCTTTGTTTCCTCCATATTTGGGATGATGATCCTCAATGACATTGTTCTTGTTGAAATAGCCAAAACCACCAATCAGTGAACATGACTAGCTTTGTGCTGTGGGTCGGATATACCTGTGCCACTGTGTGGAAGTCATGTCACACTGACATCCAAGCAATTCCAATCACAGTTTTTTCTTTGTTGCTTAGAGCTTGTGATTGAGCTCTTAACTTGTCAAAGTCACAAGTCACAAGTGTTCATTATCATCAGAGTATACTTTCGAAAGTCCTTGCCAAAAGTTGTGTACACCCAAGACTTTGGATTTGTTAGAAGTCTGGTGGACTTGTTGTGTCCGAAGGTGGGAATGTTGTGTCAAATTGGTACTCGTATGATAGGTATGATCTGACTCAAAAACATTCAAAACAAACCCACTAAGTTGTAATTCTACGGTGGTGTGGTTGAAGCCACTGTGTTCCCCCAATGTGAATAGGATCTGTTGGATATCTAAAAAGCATCATGATTCAATACTCCAAATGAGGCAGGAACGCTATTGTTGTTGGGTTGGCAATTACATCGGGTTGACGATTGGATTTTGACAGAAAATAACGGCAAACAGACTTAGGGTGTCCTGCCAAGAAATTATATGCACCAATCTGCCAATAGAGGAGCGACAAAAAAATCAGCCCCTTACTTTGTTGGAAAACCGTACATGTGGTGATTGGTGTTCAAGTCTTGACTATTCAATTGACACAGGACATGCATGGACATGCCTCATATAGAACCAACACGAACCAACATAAACCAACCATGTTGTCGCAAACTGTGGGTCTTGGTCGACAGGATCGCGCAGTTGGAGTATCAGGCCTACTTGCGGCTGCTATATGTTGAGATATTGGTTGATGCCTCTTTTCGATGGGTTCTGTACAGTACATGTTAGATGACTGTAGTACATTTTAGTGCGCAATCGCGCAACAAAAAACATGTGTTGCCCGTTATTGTGTTTCCACCCTTGTGGTACTTATTGGTACTCCACTCCATACCCATGTGAGTTGAAAACCCTCTCCTGAAAGCACTGCTGGCTTTGTTTGTGTGCTCCTTCCATTTCGAAAAGCAGGGGCTCAGTAGCATGTACAGCAAGTTGAAAATTTGTCTACATAACCTGCCTCAAGGAGCATCCAGTAGCTTTAGCCCCGTAACAATCAGCAGGTATACCCACCCATCAGCTCCCAGCAGTCAGAAACATTTCTCGCTGCAGATCAACAGCGCCAAGACAGATGCGGACGAGTTGAGTGCTCGCATCAGCAAGTCTGATAGCAAGGCTGAGGCGCGATCCGTCGACGGGCAGAGCATTCAAAATCCACTGGCTGCCATCCACATCAAAGTCGCACTTTTGGGGTAGAGTCGTAGGGTTTATTCCTTTGTTGAAAGCTGGGGAATGGCCCGCAAAACGAGTGAAACTGCATTTTTTGGTGTATTCTGTATATATCCCACCTCCGCACAAACCCAAAGTGGACATGTTCTGTGCAAAGGTCTGAGCTCTCGTACTACTGCTTTGGTCAAGCGGCGTTTCCAGTGTCACAATACGGCTTCAACATTGCTCTGGAGGATCAATCCAGAAAAATATCCAGAAAAATCACTGAAGGTCAACCCCAATCTTGGTGCAAAATCACCTGACATCCCTATTGAAAATTCCGACCATTTTTCTTTTGAAACGCCAGGCAGCCACCTCCACCATCCAGGAGACGCAGCAAAGCATTGGAGGCGACGAGGAGGACCTGAAGGTCAGGGCTGCGAGTTATGACTTGTGGGGATGGGAGGTGGAGATATCTGGCAAAGATGGTGGATGTAGATCTAATTTCTCTTCCAAAACTTATGACTTGACCGGAAAAGAAATGGAAATCAGCTCCCAAACCTATTGGTGAAGGGATATCGAACAACATTTATCTTGATACAACGATACATTCATAATGATACAGATACACAGGGAATTTTCTCAAAACCTCGGGGATGTTCAGGGCGATGGGCAAGGATTCTATCCATGGCCATGGCAGACCCGGCTCATTTTAGGATATTTTGTTCAAGGCACCCAAGACAGGGTAATGTTGCGTCCTGATTAGTGTAAGGCCCCCCCCTCAACAATAGCTATACCCACTTCAAACTTGGGCGCCAAAAATGTTCTTCCCATGAAAAAATAATTTACACCTAAGTAAGGATTTCAATTGGCTACAACTGAAATCTAATTAACACTTTTTATTGCCGATGAACTTGTCGTACTTGTAGTACTTGTAGTACTTGTAGTGAGTGGTGTTCAGAATGTTGTTTTCGTTACCTTTTCCACCTTAAGTTTGTTCTTAATGAACCATGCAATAAGAGAAAGAGAAAGAGAAAGAAAAGAGACAGGGAACCAGAGAAAGAGAAAGAGAGAGAGAGAGGAAGAGGAAGAAGAAGAGGAAGAGGAAGAGGAAGAGAAAGAGGAAGGGGAAGAGGAAGAGAAAGAGAAAGGATAAGAGAAAGAGAAAGGATCAGAGAAAGAGAAAGAGAAAAGATAGAGAAAGGAAAAGAGAAAGGGAAAGAGAAAGAGAAAGAACAAGTTGCTTTTGTAAAAGTCTTGTCTTTCTTCTCTTGGCTTAAGGATCAGCTCTGGAAAAGTTTGCTGCACTTGTGAAGCCTGTGAACAAACCTACTAAAGTGAATTGGACCATCTGATGGCCCAGTGCCTTGGAAATTTGTGGAAAAACTGTTCTTTTATCAGGGTTTAATAAGCGGTCTGATTCTTTTCAGAAAAAATGTTCAGTTTTTTTACACAAACATGTTTTTGGACAAACAAATTGCCCCCCAAAGATTTCTTGCCACAATAGCGAACCTGCCAAACAATGCATGGGTTCAGAATAATTATTTGGATTTTTTTGGCACAATAGCGAACCTAGCCACTAATCAGGATGCAACATTACGGGTCAAACTTAGACCCAGGGAACCACAGATTGACTGTATAGCTATGGTATAGATTGACTACAGATTCACTATCATAAACAGAACCACAGATTTTGGTACTGAAATACGCATCTTTTGTCTTGGTCAGCATCCAGTTTGCACCTGCTGAATCCCGTGATGACCAAGATATCCCTACAAGCTCCATTCGTTTGAACTTCCTAATCCCCTTTCTTTCAGGGTCCTTAGCAGGGTATAAACATTGTAAACAACATGTGTTCTATTTCTTGGTCTGCTAAGTGGCCATTGGATGCCATTGGTTTGTTGGGTCAAACATGGTTTGAACATGGTTTGAACATGGTTTGAACTATACATAAAGATGGTGGACGTAGATCTAAACTCTCTTTCATAACTTATGATCTAAATTCTCTATTGGTTAAAAGTGCATTTCTTGTCTTTTTGTTCCACCTTTTTTGGCCTATCATGGCCTATCCCAAGCTGCCTGGACAGGCCGCCAGCGAGGTGCGCAAGAAGGAGAGTGCCGCGACCCGTCGGCCTACTGGGACATCCACCAGAACGGGCGAATGGATGAAGGGAACATATGTTTTATTGTTGTGGCGCCCCGTGGTGCGCAAATCCAAGTATATGTATTATATTATTTTTTATTATATAAATGATTTGATATAAGAGTCATATGTATATATATATATATTATAAATTGCATATGCTATAAATCATACAATGGTATAATGGATGATAGTGTATTATATATATATAGGATCGTTGTGAAGGGAAGAAATAACGGTGTATGATATACATCACAAATTGTTGATGGAACTTTACTTATCAAAATTCAAAATGAATAAACATCCGAACTGGTTTATCAGTTGTTTTTTAATGATGGAACTGGTGTTTGAATAAACGGTTGCATCAAAATAAGTACATAGTATTTGGAAACAAAATGGGTATGTTTGGAGATAGTTGGATATAATGGGGATATTTCGTGGAATATATATATATATACTCAGTATATAGTGGTATGATATAACCAACAATTTGAAAATGAGGGATACCCTGACAGTGCCATTTTACTGAGGACAAATGATGTTTCAACCATTGGATTTGGGGTACCAATACTAGTGGGTCTGAACCCTGTTGTATCTTTTGGTTCGACCCATATACTTCTGCAGGGTTTCATTTGCCGTTGGAATATTTCGTTAGACTCCCAATGAGTTGTTCGAGAGTATGAGTGTTTTTCTTTGTTCCGTTCTTTGTATTGTTTTTGCTTGTATGATGATTGAAATCATACAGGAGCGCTCCATACATGTTCATGGCACCTCATCACTGACCATCAAGGTGCCCTTCCCACTACACATCTCCCCATCTCGTGCATAGCTAAGGAGTTCGTTGATGCTCAGAAGGAGTTGCTGGAGGTGAGACTTTGGTGGTACCCATGGCTACCCTGTTTTTGGTTGTTGGTTTCAATCGTCTACAAGGGATGGGGGTCAGTGTCACAGGCTGAAATCATCAGTCCCTGATATTGACCAATTGGAACACCACATTTGTTCGTGTCCAAGGACAACTGGTTGGTGGTTTGGAACCATGGAATTTTATGACTTTCCATATCCTGGGAATGTCATCATCCCAACTGACGAACTCATATTTTTCAGAGGGGTAGGTATACCGGGGTATACCACCAACCAGACAAAATGTGTCAGAGAGTTTTCTTGCAGAACAGGACACATCAACAAGTTCATAAACTCCAATTCCATTCCGTCGCTCACATGCTTACAGTTCCTGGGTTGACAGCTCTCCAGGTTACTGCAACGGTGGAGCGTGCCGTCTCTGTTTTGGAGAAGGCGCCACCAGCTGACTTGGTTTCATTTGAAGCTGAGCGTTGTTTGAAGATGTTTGAAGTCTTCAGGTTGGATATGGATAAAGGACTTGGCGAGCCACTTAGAAACTGGATGATTTTCAAATTATCACGATCTTTCACTTTCACATATTGCTGGCTTTGTTTGGCAGTTTGACGTGTTTTTGTTTGTTTCCCAATCGGAAATCCATCATTTCAGGGACGTTTTTGTTGTGTGTTCCTTAAGCAATTCAAGTATTGTGCATTTTTTCTGGATGTTTTTGGATTATTGTTGGAATCCAGTGGTGGGTTTAACCTGGTTGATCCCTTGATGTTTCTTGGCCAGGAGGAGAGCAAGGGCAGCGGGAGACCAAGTTTCATCGTTTTCAAAAATGATCTGCTGTCGGGATATCAAAGCACGCGAAACAACTGTATTGACCATACATACCCAGGAATATGAATTCATATGTACACATTGTACACCATGGAAAATATGGAAATGGGTCTAAGTCGGAAAACCATGGAAAACCACCTAGCCAGCGTTTAACAAGCGACTTCTTTTGCAGTACATATCACCCGTTGTTGGCATCTCCACCTCAGGCGCCCTCTTCCAAGTGCAAGGCAAGGGAGTCAACCTCAAGGCGTCCAACGACATGTCCTGTGAAATGACTAGCTTGGTGGGTCGTTTACTAAACGGCCGTATATATCCCTAATCCCTAAATCATCATTGAATTATTGGGGATATATATATATATATATATATAATCCAAAGATATGATATCCCTATATATATATTATATCCCCTATACTTGTTGGTATGCTGATAACCCGTACCACAGAAACTTGTGCTGACCTCATGGGAACCACTGATTCAAGCATCATGTGAAGCCACCTCGCAGAGGAGTCAGATCCATTTCAATCAATATTAAGGACACGTATGGATACCTATATATTTATATACATAATACATAAATGAACATATATAATTTATATATATATATAATATTTATATATAATTATGATATATATATATATACTTAATATACATATAATATATATATATATATATATTTATTTATTTATTTATTAAGGGACCATTTGGCCCACATTCCACCTGGGATTCATCTGAAGCCAGCCGGCAGGTGCCGAGCCTTCTCCAGGCGGTCCAGGCGGGTCCCGACTGATGGAGCCCAAGCAATAAACATGCCAAATAGAGGTTTATCATGGTTTATGAACATTATGACTTGGGTTTATCATGGTTTATGAACATTATGACTTGGGTTTATCATGGTTTATGAACATTATGACTTGGGTTTATGATGGTTTATGAACATTATGACTTGGGTTTATGATGGTTTACGAACATTATGACTTGGGTTTATGATGGTTTATGAACATTATGACTTGGGTTTATGATGGTTTATGAACATTATGATTTGGGTCTCTGATGGTTTATGAACATTATGATTTGGGTCTATGATGGTTTATGAACATTATGAATATTTTTTGGGTATACCTCTATTTTGGGGGCTTCAACATTATGACTTCAATCATGCAGCTTTGGAGTTGACAAGTCTGATGGGATGCAGAGGCCATGGTTCAAAGTCGATGGACCCCCATCTCTTGTGGCTGAATACTTGAAACATCTTGAAACTCCTAAGTGTGTGGGTCTAGGATATTCCACATATAGAATACATTGAATACATATATCTACATATGTAAACAGCTTGTTGCAAAGGCTACATTACATTTCCTGGTCTTGGTTTATATAGATCTGGTTGGTGGTTTGGAACATGTTTTATTTTTCCATATTTCCATATATTGGGAATGTCATCATCCCAACTGACGAACTCCATCATTTTTCAGAGGGGTTGGTTGAAACCACCAACCAGATTATTATTAACCATCATTACCCATCATCATAACCATATATTACCCATATATTAACCGTATATTAACCGTATATTAACCAACCAGATATATTTATATATACATACTTTGACCCTCCAAGTACCCACGATTTCATGGGTGGAAGTCCCCAGATCATGGCTGACATCTTTATCGGATGGCGCAAGGCCATGGTGGATGCATCCATGATTGGCCACGAGGACATTGCCATGTTTGGACATGTATATCTAGGGAGTATATATATATATATATATGTATATATATAATACATATATATATATATAATATATATATACACGACTTATAGACACATATATATATAATACATCTAATACATATATATATATATTATATGTACACAACTTATAGACACATATATATATATACGAGACATCATATTATATATTAAAACATATTCTATTGGCTATAATATGAAGATGGATTATTTCACCAAGAACAGTTTGGTTCGCTGTTCACAAGGACGCCCAGACCTTGACTTCTCTGATGCAGGACCTAACCGGCATGGATGGGTGGTTTGGCCAGACAAATCAACACTTGTTTTGAGGGATATCGAATACCCATGAGGCTTACTGTAGATGGCTTTACTATACGTATTAAATGATGATGTATTACTGATGGGTAATAGAATTGTATTAAATTCTATACATCTTTATTGGTTTGTATTAAATGATGATGTATAGAATTTATAGATGGCTTTACTATACGTAATAGTAAAGCCAATAGAGAGCGCCCCAACTGCCCCAGAACTGCTTGAAGCAGTTGTTTCCGGGCCTAGGGCTGTCCATCCAGGCTTCGACAATGTCGCCACTAATGGCTTAGAAAATTGCTGAAAGGTACTTAAAGGTACCATCTCCAACTTGGTAATGATAATACCTGACTTGAGTATCGCAACTAGGCTGCGGCCACATACTTCGCGTTATCACTGAGCAAGCCGAAGCGTCGCCACACTTCGACAAATTGCATCCGGATTTTCCAAGAATGACATGAAACACATGGTAAATATGTGGTTTTCATTGGTTTCCTATAGAAATTATGGTTTCCTATGGTAAATCTGCCTGGTTCCACATGAATCCATTGAAACCGCGTAGAGAGATCCACCAGGATTCAGACTTGCAGCCAGTGGCGCCTGTTGGGTGTCCCAGATTTTGCAGAGATGGCACTTGGTTGGATTGAACATATGGGATTTCACCAACATGGGGATAAATATGTAAATGTGTATATATATATAATATATATATATATGCATAATCGGGATATATTGATTGGGGATATATACAGAACTTGATATGTGCGCGTGTCTGAAAATTGAGTATACCCTCAAACAGTTTCAAATACTGCAGAAACTGGTGTTTTAAGCAACGGGATTTTCGGGCACTCTATTTTCAGACAAACACATACAAAGGGGATTTATTTAGCTGTACATATTAAACAGATGTTTGGTGGTTTCAAATTTCGCAATTTCCATGCTCCAATAGTCAGATTAAAAATCAAACTGACTCATACATTTCAAGGGGGAGATCACGTGCCAGATTGACCCTGTGGCTTTTGTAAGCTTCCAGGAGCTGTTGGATGTCAATGGAAGATGTAGTGATTCCCCAGCGGAATAAGCACCAACCCCTTTGATGCCAGGCCTACAAGAGCAAAAGTGCCATGGTAGCAAGATGGACAATGGTCCAGCCTTTTGCGGGACCTGGGACTGAACAATTTATGACATATGAACATCAAATATCCACCTTTTCCAGATTTTGATGTTCTTTGTAAATGTATTTGATGTTCTTAAATTTCTTTCTATATGATTTAACATCCAATTATTTCTGTGTAAAGAATCGTCAGTGTGACGTAAACGACGGTTTTTTTCCTTTCCAGATTGATGGTGTTCTTCGTAAAGAGATGAACAATGACGCTCTCTATTGTCATATTATCATAGTTATCATTAGAGATTGTCATATTATTAGTTATTATTGTTATATTATTAGTTATTGAAATACTATTATATTGTCATTAGTTATTCAGCCACTACGTCACTACGTATTGTCATGTATTTCCACAAACATGTGCTCCGACTGTTGGGTTTCCTGATTTCACCTCCACTCTACCCACTGTGCATATCTCGAAATGTGTCCTCTTGAAACAGCACACCTCGCAGTGCGCAGTCTGCAATATTTTGTTAAAGGTAATTATTCGTTACACAACTTGGAGTTCACTCTATGTATATATATATGTTATATATATATATGTCATATATACATATATATATGTCATATATATATACATATATATATATATATGTCATATATACATATATATATATATATATGTCATATATGCATATATATATATATGTCATATATATAGATATATGTAATATCAACATATACATATACATATATATACACATACATTTTACATATTAGATCATATTAGCAAATATCTTTTTTTTTTGTGGAATTGATGATCGTGAGATATACGTGAGGTGGTGGTATCATGGAGATGCTCGAGGACATGATGGACAAGACCAAGGCAGGAAAGGTGATGAATCCCATCGTAGCAGAGACCTCCCATGTCGATCTCCACATATTTTCCTAGTTGGGAAACCATAAAAATGTGGAGATATACCTGGGTTTCATAGTACCATATAGTACCCATTCATATTATCTTAAATAGATGGTGTTGATGAAAAAACAGAATTATGATAGTTGGGACCATAGCAAAAAATAAAGACCCTATAATAGATGGGACCATTGAACACCTCCTATCCTATAATATATGTATATACAAATGGTGCCAAATATGTGGTCTCATCCCCAAGAAACTTGAAGGGATCGACTTTGACCCATCTTCATGTAGCTCCAGTGGTTGTATGAGGGATGCTTGTGGTGCGCATTGACAAGCATCTATATTGGTCAATATCACCATTATAACATGTGTTTGCTGGTCTAAACCACATCACTTGTAATCGTCGACTCACAACTAAGTTGGTACAACTAGTACTGTACTCTATAGATTTGCCATGAATTCCTCATGTTTGTTTCTGAGATGCGCATCACATCTACCTATCCATATCAGTACCTCCAGGATTTCATGGCTCGATTTCAGCAGGAGGAGCTGACGAAGCTTCGCAGCAAGGAGACGGAGGCCAAACATAGCTATGAGATGCTGACCCAATCCTTGCAGGCGGACGGATGATGGATGGGAAAGCGGGTAACTTATGACCACCCAGAAATGATGGGTATATTATGGGTATATTATGGGTACATGATGGGTATATTATGGGTATATTATGGTATATACCTGGTGGTTGACATTTTAGGGGTAAGAATGGCAATGATGGTTGGGATTGGGGGACATGTTGTTTGCCCGGATAGGATGCAAGCCAAAGTATGCCAATATTGGGTCTGAATCGTTGTTGGTGAACATCAGGCTGATATTTGTTTGGGTAAGAATCTACTGGCGATTATGACCTGCAAACATGAGAAACAATCATGATTTCATTATTCCCCACCTGCCAGGTGAGGGTTGTTAGATTTTATGTCAGTTGCCTCCTCCTCCTCCTGCTCCTCCTGCTCCTCCTCCTCCTCCTGCTCCTCCTCCTCCTCCGCCTCCTCCTGCCTCG
>Ga0126342_10003812_pt1 | contig 25271 bp, 26 predicted proteins | sample Cyp1metagenome_FD_92528 | JGI IMG/M metagenome (GOLD analysis project Ga0126342, IMG submission 92528) | Coral microbial communities from Lord Howe Island, Old Settlement Bay, Australia - Cyphastrea 1 metagenome | ecosystem: Host-associated > Invertebrates > Cnidaria > Coral ... | reverse complement strand
CTTGACGATTTTTTAAAAATGGTTCTTCAGTCTCTGAGGGCACGCAAGCTTCTTGCTGAGGTAGCCCTTCGCGCCACTTTCTTGGCAGTCTGGCGCCAAACTGCCGCGGCACGGGGCCCAAGCTCTCGAACCTTCAAACCACAGGAGAAAGAGCTGAGAGCTTGGTGAAAGCATTGGAGATTCGACGCTTGGTACGCTTGGGATTGTGCTTCCAGGCCAACTCCAACGAGCGCAGAAAGAAGTCACGACCCAAGCGCGGAAAGATATTAGCTGAAAGCGCCACGCCATGCCACGCCCCATAGCTGTTGTGTCAAACGAGGCAAAGCCGTGAAGCCGTCGAACTGGCGCTGCAAAAGCAGGGGCCCTTGGGAAATAGGTTGCAGGCCAGTCTTAGAACGAACTTGCCTGTTTTTCGCATCCAAAAATCCGGAGTTGTTTTTAAGTAATTTGACTTAATTTGATTTGATTTGATTTTTGACATTTTTTGCAATCAGTGTTCCAGTGGTTTCCTTTCTTGCGAAGTCACGAGCACAATGTGTGCCTCAAACTCCCAAGGTGGGAACGGGGCAACGTGAGCGGGCTCCTCCATGAATGCTTGGACCAGCCAGACCCTCAGACTTGGCCTTTGATTCACTTCAGCCATGTCAAATGTGCTTTGTTTTCCCATGTTTTCCCATTCAAATCTCATGATTCTCATGATGTCGTTCTGCTTGTGGATCTTGTGGAGGTGGCACCGGCTTGCTGCGAAGCGCAAGCAGCAGGACCGTGACCTATCGTGACCTTGGAGGGATCATCCTTTTGCCCAAAGGCACACGTGCACACACAAATCGATTACATCGATTACATCGATTACATTCGTCCCTCCCTCTCTCTCTCTCTCTGTATTGTCTGTATTGTGTGCATGTGCCTAATGAACAAGATCTCGATTGCAAGTGTGCTATATCAGGTCTCTTCGGTCTCGCATGATATATTTTCAACCTATGTGCCTTTGCATCCTTTGCAAACTAAAACCCTGGACATGTTTGGAGTGCAGGACGTTTCAATCAAACGCTTCTTATTGGCATGGGAATCCAAGACTGGCGTGTTCGACTCAGGGTGTCAGAATAGGCTGACCTCTCATGAACTGTACGCATCAGAAAGAAGAACACCATTTCCACGGAGCGCATTTCTGTTTTTGGCTTTGAAGTCTTTTTGGATATGGCAGATTTTTGTGCTCTTGATTTTTGTCCCTTTCCGAACCACCTGTGGTACATTGAGGTGGGGCTTCTGGGCAGCTTCTTCAAACTCTGGAGAGAAGAGGTTGATGTTTGGCAACCCAGCATCTAAATGTTGGAGGTTACATGAGGTAACTGAACTCTTGTGTCCTCTTTCTCCAATCTTAAAGACCCAGGCAGTTCGGAAGGAGCGCCTGAAGAAGCCGCAGCCTCGGGTGTTGCACCGGATTCATGGTGTTTCCGCATGATTTTATTCTTGTGGCTTCTGGCATCAAATACCTGGCAGTGTTCGATTGGTGCTTCTACGGTGCTGAGGAAGAGCCAAGAAGCCGTACACCTGGCAATGCAGAAGTGTGGCAGCCTAGCTTTGCTCGAGGTCATTCTTGGCCCCACCGTCCTGAGCATGTCAGTCACGCATGTTACATGTTATGCAGAGAACAATCGGGCGAACGGGGTCCTGGAGGAACAGACTCTTGCTTGCATTGGTGTTGCCATTTGGCCTTCAACTGCAGGTCAAAACAGGTAAACTTCAGGAGCTCAATGCAGGTACAAAATGGACCAACATGGTAAGCATGCAGCCCCATCATTTGGAAACCAAAATGCTTTGCTTGCTTCAGAATCACCTGCGCCTAGAGCAATTTGAACCATCATCGCACATGACAACCAACTCTCTTTGACAGCAACAAAGCAGAACAAAGCTACAAGATTGCAGCATGAAAAGATGCAGAGTGATACGGACAGCATAGATCTAACATGACTTAACAAGTTGAGAAGTCAAGCTGGAACTGCGTCGGATGCATTGGGCGCCATGCAATGTCGAAATTCATCAAGCGCCATGAGGAGATCGCTCAGGCACGCTGTCAAGCACGTCGTGCAGCCCGTGCAGGCAGCAGCGTTGGCTTCACTGAGGCACGCAGTGCTGTCATCCACTTGATCCAACTGCTGCCAACTAGAGGTGACTAAACATGGTTAAACATGAACACCTCGCCAAATATGGTTGGACAATGTTAAACATGATTCCATCTCTCCACCGAAGTGATTTTCAGTCTTGGCCCCTGGGGTCCAGTGCGGTTCAAGCGACCTGAGTCCAGCCAGGCTGAGCTGGAGGCGGCACAATGGGCCAGGAAGCTACCAGAAGTTCAAATCCAGATCTCCAGGAGGAGAAACTGCAGATTGCCTAAGCAGCTGATGAGCAGAAGACTAGAGTCACTAGATGGGACGGGAAAATGGCTCCGGGTGTCAAAAGTTCTATGTAACACTATGTAATAAATGTTCCTGCGAAATTTGTTTTGATTTTTGGTGCCCCTTTTTACTCCTTTTACTTGCCTCGTTTGTCCATGTTGCCAGGACCAATGGTGACCTACGAGGAACGAGATCGAAAGGCATCGTAGCAACATCTCGTAAACCCTCTGCTGAAGTGAAGCCGGCATCGGCGTCCCTTGACCTGGACGAAGAGTTTCTGACGGAGCTTGCTGAAAGAAAGCAGCGGGAAAGAGAAAAGAAGGAACGCAGAGAAGAACGAAAGCAGAAGAAGGAACGAAAACACAAAAAAGAGGAGAGATCTGAGAGATTTGAAGGTAAAGGAGAAGGAAAAAGTATAGAACCCGTGGGAGGGTCGAAAGATGGAAATGAGCGCACGGAGCGCACGGAGCGCCAGGAGAAAGGTGCAGAGAAGACTCGCCCAAGCATCGCCAAAGTGGCTGAAGAAAAATCACCGCCTCTCATGGAGAACCAGATAGATCCCATTGTCGCTGAGGTAAGGGGCATAGACAAGCCCGAAGAGAAAGATGAGAAAGTGAAGTTGTACAAGAAGGATAAGAAAGAAAAGAAGGAGAGAAAGAGAGAAAGAAGAGAAAGGAGAGAAAGAAAGGAGAAGGAAAGGCGAGAGGAAAAGGAAAGAAGGGAAAGAACCGGAGAAAAAGATCCTGAGGAGCCAGAAGCTGGAGACTCCCGAAGCAACAAAGATGCAAGAAACAGACAAACCTCTGCTCCTGAGCCTGGAAGCCTTGAGGCCAAAGCTTTGGATGCCTGGCTCTGTGATTTGCAGGACTTTGCACACTTTTCTTTTTCAGTGTTCTGCAAGGCTCTTCAAATTTAGATCTGTTTCTGCGGACCTTCTTCCACATTCCATCACGTCCGTTTTCTCTTGCGTACAATTCACAGAGCATGAACGCGATCAGGTAGACGTTGGGTGCAGTCATGTGAAGTCATGCGAATGTAGTGTACAAGTAGTCCATGTAAGTCTTTCGGCCGAGGAAATGAAGATGCAGCGAAAAATGGCCAGGCAGATGCGCCGAGAGCAAAGGCAGTTGAAACGGGAAGAGCACGAGCGATTGAGACAGGAAATCGCGGCAGCAGATGGCTGGCAAGATGCAATCGGCCAACTCATTGAGGCCTTTAAATGCCTTTAGCATCTTTACAGTTTGCCTTTCAGCCGCTTTAACATGCTTTAACAATCACTGTTTGGCTTTAGTCACTACTGCACGTAATTAGTCTTTTGAATTCGAGTTCACGGGCACACAATATGAACCGTGCATGATGATGCATGATGTGGGTTTGTCAGAAGCACACCGGTTTCTTCAGATGCTTCGCCATCCTCAAACGATTCGTTTGTGTTGACCAGGCTGCAGAGGCCCAAAGCCGAGAATACGCAGCTGCAAAGGCTGCAATGGCCACGGTGATTGACGTGGACGACAGGACAGATGCAGCGGCGGATCCAACATCCGACGGTCCACGACCGTTGCGCACGCTGGAGCAGCTCGTGAAGGAGCTCGATGAGCTCGAGAGGCCAGGATAGAGGGACGCAGCGACATGCAGCGACGTCCTATTGGGGCAACTAAGGTTGTCACAAATGTTTGGCCACACTTTCCATCTCAGCCGACATGTTTTTCATATATTTTTCCGTCATTTTTTGCTTTGCGCTGAGTAACTCAGAAGGAATTCTACATGATTGCATCATGATTGCAAGTGGCCAGCTCAGAAAATTGTGAATTCTTGTCCTTGCAGCGCCTTGCAGCGCCTTGCAGCGCCTTGCAGGTTGAAGAAAGAGGCCAAGAAAGGGTCAAAGGCAGCGGCAGGCGAAACCGCCGAAGCCGCCGAGGCTGGCGCTGAAGGCGCGACGGTGCCGGGCGACGGCGAAGGCACACAGCCGCCGCAGCCGCCGCAGCCGGTGCCGAATGACCCGCTGAATCCTCTGAACGCCGCCTACGACATGAGAGCCTATGCCTTGCTGCGGAAGCTGCGGCTGGATGAAGAGCATCAGATTTCCCAGGTTCAAACGGATCCAAACAGATCCCAAAAAAGTATGAACAACTTTGATTGGATTCTCATGGCAGTGTTTCTGAAATGAATGCCGTGAACTTTTACCATCTTTTACCTAGCTGCAGGGCTCCATACTGAACTGCTCGGAAACTGAATTTAGGACCTTTAGGATACTTTAATCATTTTGGATGTGATGATTGTTGAATTTCTCGGCATCCATTTGTGAGCCCTTGCCATCCTTGGTCCCTGCCTAGATAGCTTTGGACGAGCCCGATTGGGACCATTTGGGCTACCTGCGCCGCTCTCCGTCACCCTGCCGTTTACGAATCTTGCCGAGGGAAGACATGACATGATCCCATGGAAAGAAAGTCATCTCATGCTAGCTTCTAACATCTTCTAACTTCCACCTTGTTGGCGAGGGTAGGTCGAAGACACTAGTCACTAGACTTCTGCAGAGTTTTCTTGTCTCTGTCAACTGCAACTCTGACAGCTCTGATAGTTTGGCTGTTTAGCAATCTGAGATAATCTGAGGCACCAACGGCGCAATGTGGCCAACTCGCAGGGGTGCATGGCGTAGCCGCGCTGGTGGCGTCTACTTACCCCCAGAGGCAAACATCGAACGGCAGGGGTCACCGAGTCTTAGTCCAGCACGGTGGATGTATCCTGAAGAGTTCAACCGACCTTTGCAGATGCTTGGCGAAACCATGGTGAAACAAACCTTCTCCACAGGTCACCCCACAGTTCGGCCTCGAGAGGATTGCGGTAAAAAATGGTTAGAATAGGGTTGGAAGATGGTCAGACGACTCGTGTGCTGTCTCGGTCTCGGTTTCCAAGGAAGGCGCGACGGTCTCCATCCTACGCGCGGTTTGAGCGGGAAGAGATTTCCAGTTCTTCGTCCTCATCGTCCTCTTCCTCAACCATACCTCGGCGCAAGAAACGGAGAAAGGCGTCAAGCGCCTCAAGCTCCCCAGAAAGCAGGCCATCTCCAACTTATCAGCCAGATGAGTAGGGCTCCCATAGGCTCCCGTAGCCAATACAGTAGGCCTGCCACTAAATAGCTTGATCGTGTTTCTTCAGCTTGCACCTCGACCAGTGCCAAACAACATGATCAAACCATATCAAACCATGTTAAGTTCAGACCAGTGCATCTTCCTGGTGTTTTGAGATTTTTGGGCCAGTACAGGCCGTGTGGTTCCAGCTGTGTCTTTTTTTGATGGGGGCGCAATCTCTTGTGAAGAACGGCTGTTGGCTGAAAGAACAGATGCCGCAGCTGGTCAGTCCCGGGCTTAAAGTCGACAGATGCAGAGTTTGTCGTCTCTTCGTTTCACTCCAAGAGTTTGCCTCGCCATTTGGCTTGAAAAAATGTGGCCGTTGAACTGACATGAAGAATCATGAAGATATGATATGCAGGGGTTCAAGTTCGGTTCAAGATATTCATCGATGTTATATCGATTATATCGATGCTCTGTAATCGAAGTGATACCGGATACCCCTTCGGCCCTTCGGCCCTTCGGCCCCTTCGACCAGAATCATGAGACCAACAGCGGCAGGTTTGTCCTTGGCAACGAGCGGGGGCTGTCATCAGAGACTTTTGCCCTGCCCTGACCTTATGCCGTGAACCGCTGTGAACCTGAGCAGAACCAGAACTTGCTGCACCTCTCAAAGAAGATTTCTAGCATGTGGCTTTGTGCCAGATTCAGATTTTCGGATACATTTGGTTTTTGGACCATTGATTGGCCCATCCTGGACTCCCGTTTTTGAGGTGGAAGGCCCTGATGAAGAAGGTCGGGGTGGAAGCCGAACATTTTGAGCATGGCATTTGTTGCCCAACATAGCCATCACAAAAGCATGCCATCTTCCTTTGATCTGGCCAGGCGGCCAGTATTGGCCGTTTAGGCTTGCAACAAATCTATCAGTATCTATCAGTATCAATCAGCATCTATCGGCATCTATATATCATATATATATATATATCTATATCATATCATCATATACCATGCAATGACAGCAATGATTTTGTGTAATTTTTGGTACGAGAGACTTGGGCGCCACGCTTCTGATTTTGCCGTGCTGAGGACAGGGCCAAGAACGGGGTGGAGCTCATGATCCAGCGTTGGGCTCGTGGAGATACAGTAGGACTTGGCGGTGCCGAGAGTCTCAACCAAGTAAAATCGCAGATTTTCGCAGATTGGTCCGTTGTCTTTGCCCTGTATCACTTGATCCAGGGTCTATTATAGACAATCATAGTATATCTACGTATATCTATCATGATCTATCATGATCTATCATGATCTATCATGTTCTGTCAGTCTTAAAGTTCAATCTAGACCTTTCTCTCCGCCCATCAACTCTCCTCCGCAGCAGTTGGGGCTTGGAAGCAGCTAGAGAGAGAGAGAGAGATCGAACCAGAATTCTTGTATTTGCTGATCACTCTCTCGAAACTGGAGGACTTCTTGCAGAGATCTTGACACTGTGCGGAGCCTGACTGCATCGCAGATACCATTTGCAGTGATAAGATTATGTATTGACAGAACTATCGCCGTGCCATTTGCATATTTTGGCGCGGGGAGAATGTTTGTGGCAAATCTTCGACGTTCTGTGCCGAGGTGGAAGCGGCTCCTGGATGAACGCAAAAAGTCGGTCCGGTCGCAAGTAAGCACAATGAATCGCAGTGAGTGTTTGACTGCGTGGCTGGAGAACACACTGCCAAATGGGTTGGCACATTGTGTTTAGACAGTTCAAAGTGAGACATTTGGCAGCAGTGCTTGTGAAGGCCAGACGAGATAGAGCGCATCAGGCTGTCAACATGTTGCCAGAGTCTCAATCTTTCTTATCTTTCTTGATCAATCGATATCAATCGCCTTTTGCCACTGTTCCACTAACTGCTCTATTGTGTTTGAGCAGGGTATTGACTTGAAATAGTCCTTCAATTTTCAGGGATTAGGAATTTTCCAGGCATTTCTTATGGCATTTCTTAGGCATTTCTTATGCATTTCTTCCATTTTTTGTTCCAAAATCTCTGAATTTCATCTGAATGACACATGAATTGCCACATCCCGGCGATCCCAAGACTTTCCAAAGACTTTCCAAACCGAGGCTACACACCTGGCGGCGACCTGGGCCCCAGGGAGTGGCTGCGCGAAGCTCGGAGATCTCGGAGGGCTTGAGGGTTTGGCTGCTTAGGAAGAAGCCAAACCAAAATGGAAACATTATGGAAACATAATCATTATCATCATTTATCAATCATTTATCATCATTTATCACATGACATGTTTATAATGTTATCATTATCACCATTATCAATTATCAATCATTATCATACATTATCATCATGACACATGTTTGTTTCGTTTTTGGATGTTTTGGAGTACATTAGTTGGACAGAGAGTTGTTTGAACATGCCTCTTCGTCTACATTCGTTTGAATGTAAACCCTTCCTACCGTGACACATTGCCTACTTTGTGCAACACGTATAACACGTTGCTTTATATATCTTGGGCTTTGCTATTTTATTGTACGGACTATCAGTCTGACAGGCTTTTAAAACTGCACAGATGCTCAAACCCGAAGAGAGAATGCACGGAGCATTCGTTCACTTGATTATGAACACAATATTATATATATATATATATACTGTATCAAAACCCGACGGCTTACTTCATAGCCAGGGTATGAACACCGTGTTGGATGAATCCTCGCTTGTTGTTCTGCTCCAGCCCAAACACAGCAAATATGAGAGATTCCCTCATGCTGAGGCCTGCGCAATCTCCGCATGGAGCCGCTACGCAGCCAAAAACAGAGGAAACACCGCCGCAGTTCTTTGACATAGCCAATCCCGAAAACGGCATCGCACAATTTCTTGCTTGACCCTGTTTATGCCTTATTGCAGCTGTTATTGAACATATGACAGACCTTGTTGGAACCATGGCTTGAGCTGTATTTGCAAGGACGCACTCGCGCCCGCCTAGCTATGGAGCACGCTCCTCAGGGGGATCATGGTGCTCACATCATGAGCAAGGTGTCAAAGTTTGAGTTTGTGCAGTGGGTAAGCTGAATTTAGTCGCATGGCAGTGTGGTTGCCTTGGAAATAGATGCATTGCTTTGCAAAAGGAACCACTTGCGCGACATGTGACAACTTCTGCACTCATCTTGGCTCATGGTTAGTATCCAAGGGTGCACGCTTTGTTTGTCTTTGTCGACTCTGTCTTTGTCGACAAGCTATGGCCATGGCATTGCGAACGCGCCTGAGCCAATCAATGACATTCTCGATGGCATCCATGACATCCTTGACTCGTGGAGTTGCCTTTGCTGCGCATGCGCCACGTCCCATGACGCATCCAGCGGTCTCTCGTTGGTCGCGGGGTTTCAGTACCGAGCGCCCGCAGCGTGTCATTGCGGCAGTCGAGAGGTACATGAAGGCGAGAAAAGATGATCTCTTGAGAGACGACAGTGGAACTGAGAACCGTGAAGAGGCCTTGAAGGCTTTAGACTCAGCAGTCTCCACGGGGACCAAATGGGATGAGTTGAAGTTTGATGAAATCGACAAGGTGGAGGTCCTGCTGGAGGTGGAAGATGAGTTTAACCATGTGATCCCAGATGCAGATGCTGACAGCATCAACTCCGTTCAGGAGATCTTGAACTATTTGGAGAAGGCTGGCGTCAATTGATGATATTGACGTCTTCGACTCTTGAGGGAGCGATTTTGTAGATAGTTCAGACAGCTGACAGATTTGACAGCTGGTTCTCAGACTTGGCACCCAAATGATTCCTTGCCACAGCCGCTGCAGCATGGTGAAATTCGATTATTTCTGCAGCCACAAAGCGTGAGGAGAAAGTGCCCCTCTGCGGGCAAGACCCCCGATGCACTATGCAGACCCGAACAAAAAGCTCATGTCCGCCGCCACTGCTGCATGAAAAATGGAAACTTTGATGTCACAGGATGCAGCGATTGTAAAAACCAATCAAGTGGTTGTGAATATTGTGACAGTCTATAGCCATCTATAGCCCATCGCCCAAGGCAACAGGTCAAGCGCTACTTTCTTAGCAAAGTGGATGCGATGCGCGGAGTGGTTCATAGCCTCAGGTCAAAATGTGAGCTTTAGCGATTTCTTGGCTAGGGGTATCCCTGGATTTCTCCATCAACAGTCTCCAGACCCAGGGTTTTCAGACTATTTTTGATCCCTCCAACAGCCCTTGTCGTGAAGAGAGCCAGGGCCCCTTATAAGTGTTGTCCATGCCTATACTTTTCCAATCTTTTCCATATTGTCCCATGATAATCCATGATACATATGAAATACATATGAAATACATATGATACTGTTTTGGTAGCGGCTTGACTCACTGCAGGGAGTCGGGACCGAATCTGCGGCCCGCGAGGTGTTTGCAGATTGGCGACAGGCTGCACGTCGAGGAAAAGCTCATGGATCCGTCGAGGTCATCCTGAAACAGCTGGAGCCTAAAACGGAAGGTCGACGGCACATGTCAGCCACGAATGCACCATACGTGAGCATTTGACACTACATCACCAATCATCACCATATATCACCATACATCACACTTAGTCACATAAGGTTTTTCTATGTTTTTCTCTTCCCCTCTTATTTTTTCTCCATTCTTTCGAACATTTGAGGTGGGAGATGGGCTCTGCCCGTGGGTTGCAGGTGGTGGTTGGCATCCTAGCTGCCACGACGGGGAAGTTTCACCCTACGACGCAGCAAAGGTGATTCATGATATCTCAATTTCATCACTTTGTCAACACCTATCTCATGATAATTCACTATATTTTGATTCCATTGGTTGGTTGGTATTAACAGTTAATAGCAGTTATTAACAACTAATGGTATATCAACTATAATTGTTATTAACATTCCATTGGTTATTAACAACCCAGCATGCCCAGCATGCTTTCGAACAATTTCATACGTCTGTGCTTAGGTCTTGGGCGAATGGCAGTGCGGGCCTCATCCATGGAACCAATCCCACATAGACATGAAGTGCCAATAGATGTCAATAGCTAAGTTTGGGGAAATCATAGAAGAGCCTTGGTTCCACCCAACTAACCCAACTAACCCAACTAACCCAACTATTGTTTTGTTCTTCCAGTGGATCACTTTTCGCGAACGAAACAAATCCCTGGATGTTTTGCCGTTGCCATTTGGCTCCAGCTCCAAGCTGTGGGTGCTGCTGCGCCTGCTTTCATCAAGCGCCTTTGTTGCAGGACGTCGCAGGACGTCGCAGGTTGTCGGATGTCGCCGGTGTGTTGTGGGCCCTGCCAGTGGTATCCAGTGGTGATAGGTTGCATTGCTTGCGGTTGATGACTGGGGTTGCACTTGAAAAGGTGATTTGTCTCAGACACGCTGCAACCATGGCACTGATCGCTGACATCGCCAACAACACTTGCCCGATCCTCAGTATTTTCAGGATCTCCTGCCCAATGCATCCTAATGCGAGATCCATTCAAAGCTCATTCCCTCATTCCCTTATCTTCATGTCACAATATGTCACAGTTCATGGCTCAGGTTTGCCAAAGCTCGGTGATGTGCGCCACCACTTCGAGATCCGTGTTCTTGCGCCTCGTTCGCAGTCGGTCTCAGCCATTCTTTATTTATTTTATTTGCCGCAAGCTGCACGACCCTGGAAACGTCCAGATGCAATCCTACACAATGCCTTTGACCGCGATGTCCGAGGTTGGTGTTGGGGTTGTTGACCCTGTTGCCTCTGCCTCAGTTTACTCTGCCAGATTGCAGAGTTGGATTCGATGGCAGATTTCCCAGCTTTCAGATCTTTCAGGTTGTTGTTGTTGTCTAATGCAACAGCCGAAAACGCTTCTCCAAGCTGATCGACATGGCAATGGGTTCATCGAGAAGCGGCTGCTTGGAATGCACATTCTGATCATACACTCATCAATAATATCTCATCATACTGACATACAGGAAATGATAGGAAATATATGGAAATATATGGTTGGAGAAGTGTTTCTGGACTTCAGGGATAGCTTGATTTCTTTTCGGGACATGCAACGCGCTGATAGCGATGAACGCACAGTTCCGATGTGCACAGCCACAGCCGTAAAGTTTGGCTCAGAACTTTGAAGTTGGTGAGGGCCGGCCATGAGATTTACCTTTCCTGGAGAACCGCTTCTTGCAGACTACGACCGTTACGACAGCTACGACGGCTACGACCCCGAAGTCGCGGCAGAGAGGAAACGGGCGCCACGGCTTTCGCGGCCATGGCGTCCCAAGTCCGAGTCGTCCCCCGAAGCGTCCCTCGAGTCCCTTGAATCCCGCCGAGAGATCCGAAAGCCTCGGTTTCAAGACCAAGACCATCAAGACCATCAAGACTATCAAGAGACCAAACATAGGAAACCTCAGGTTCCTCAAAGGTGTTTGAGATGGAAACCGGCGCCAGTAAGTCTGCTAGTTTTGGTATTCGTGGCCTTGATTTGGATGATTCCATATTCGAGGGATCTCCTAGAGTACTTTGAGAAAGCTGACCGCGTGGTCTTAGTAGATGGGCAGAGATATGCAGCTGTTCAGTATTTTGGCTTCAACTTATTTACAGCTCCAGGAACTGAAGTGGATGGCTGCTTCGACATCGGTGATGATCTAGATCAATGTTACTTGGGCAGTACTAAGGTAAAAGAGGATGTTGAGAAACGGCTGAACATCATGTTCGAAGCAGTTGAGCGCTTGTATGCTTCGGACCATTGGGATCGTTCCCCAGCGACCCTGAAAATCTTCATGTTACCCGAGTTCTATTGGCGTGGCAAGCAGGGAGCGTACCGAATCCACCGTGGAGTCGAAAAGGTCTTGCATCCAACTGCCCACTGGATTTCTCACCGCTTTACACATGAGCGCTTCAAGCATTGGTTGATTGTGGATGGAACAGTTGTGATGGCCCAAATCGCTGATCAGCGATATGTCGAAATGTCAGAACGGCCTTACGAGAATATCAGCTACTACAATTTTGCACCTGTCCATGTTGGCGGCACCAACCTCACATATCTCAGGTATCTCGCCCAGAAGCCGTGCCAAGATTGCTTGCATGACACACCCTCTATGGTGTCCTTTTGTTTTAATTATATGGATATATATATATGGATTATATTGGATTATGACACACACACATATATATATATATATTATAAATATTATTAAAAACATAAACATATGCAAATATAGAGGCGTTCTGTTGTGAGTCACTTGCCCAATGCAGCCGATGTTAAGCGCAGGTTTAAACACTTCATCAGTGGCATCGACTTCCTGCAGATGCGGCCAGAGCACAGTCGCATGGTTCCTGCTCCACCTGGCCGCTCCCACAGCTTCTGCAAGGAGCATCCCCGCTCCAACGGCTGTGTCTATCAGCACTTACCCAGCCATTTGCTCGAAGAGTTAGGCTTTGGCCACGACGTGGAATTGCCAAGTGGCTTGCTGAAAATTGGTGGACTTCGCATTGGCTTGGAGATTTGCTTGGACCATGCCATGGGTGAACTTTGTGAAAAAGAATTGAAGCCCTGGGAGCGGGTAGATGTACAACTCATTGTGTCTGCGGGGATGAATATTGCCTCAGGCTGGGTGCAGGAAACTACATACCTTGGTAGCTCGCCATAAGCCTACCATGGTATTTGCCATAATCTGTTGCTAAGAGAATTGGGAATGCTGTGGCAATAGTGTAGTATTATGCATCTGAATTTCCGACCTGGCATTGGGCAGGGCCAGTCTGCACCCGTCCTGGTGGCCCAGTATTCCTCGCGGATGGCTTCGCCAGAACAGAGGTAAGTCTCAATGCGTTTGGGCGTGGACGTCAGAGTGCGCCAATGCCCATGAAGGGCCGACGCTTCGATGCAGCTTGGCGGATCTCGGAGACCTTTGCGTTTTTTTTCGGTGAAAAATTGTGAAACATAGAACAGTGTGAAACATTTATGAACTACACCTGGCTAACTGCTAAGTGATTTTCATTTAGATTGTATTTGGAACTACTGCAGTAGTTGGATTGGCGGAAAGTGGGCCCAGAAATGCTGCCAGGGTCCACTTGGGCCAAGTTGTCAGGTCGGCATTGACTATGGTGCGGATGTCATGGTCTCTATGCAGCAGTGGTTGGGTGATAGCATCTACAAACTCACGGGCACAGGCTTTGGCACCCGCTTCCCGGGTGTCGGCACGATGCCAGGAGAAGCCATGCCTTTCAAACAGATGTCTGCACTGGGAGACGACTGGCTGCAGCAGCTGCAAGGTTCCTCAGCTGCTGAGTTATTAGAGACAGCATGACAACACAAGCCATGTTGCTATTTTGGTTGGACAACTGGATAGATACACATGGTGTTGTTCATCCAAGTCTTGGATGGCCTCTTTGCATCTTCACATTTTTTATACCTTTGATGTTCAACTTGTCAGGCTTCTACCACACAGGCAGCTACGTGGAAGCCGCTTCTGCCCAGAAGGCTTTGGACTCTGCGCTGGCCGCAGCTGGTGCAGGTGGTGTCGCAAAACCGAAGGCCGGGGCATGAGAATTTTTCAGCATCAAACGCACCTGCTTTGACCCGGTCACAACGCGTTGTCTTTTCATGGCAGATTGATGCAGATTGATGCAGATTGAGTTCTGCGATTCTGGTCGCCCCATGATTCAATGCCTGCTCAGGTTTTTCCAACCATTGACATCTATGGGCCTTTGACCCTTCAGTGATGCATTTGGAATTGTACAGCTTCTGAATTCGATTCCCACTGGCCCCTGCATGCGCCAAGTGTCTACCGCCACTTGAAGGCTGGAGAATCCTTGGCCCGCTTGCTCTGTGATTTTTTTATATTTTTTTGCCGTGTTGCAGGTTGGTGGGTAGGAGAATGCTGCCGGCAATCCTCAAGGGATGTGGCTCCATTTTGATTTTGGCCAGTGCAGTTTCTGCGGCATTCCCTGGTGTTTTGGGGCATGTTTCCATGTCAAGCTTCACCTCCCGTTGCTTCCATTGCGACCTGCACTCGGCGCTGCGTGGAAGCTTTTCAAGGAACGGTGGAAGTCGCCATAATGAGGACATTTGTTTACCTTCATGAGATTGACATGGCAATGCCATTCCACTCAAGAAAAAAGATAGGCTGAGAGCAGCACAGAGGGAGAAACTATCAGGATGTAACATGATGGCATCCTTCCAAAAACCAATTTGGGCACAGGTCAGAATGGGTTTGGAATGTTTTGGAAGAGTTATCTTTTGGTTCCAGTCCTTTGAGGTTCTTTCGAGAGAGAGGCTGGCGAGCAGTGCATTTGTCTTCCCACCACTTTTTATCCTTGGACGCGCAGCATTTGTTGAAGAGGAACCATCTACCGCCCCTGTGTATCAACAAAGATCAGCATGTCACAGGCACAGTACTCTCATGCACTCTCTATATACACGGTGGGGCAGCTGCCAATCGAGAATCAAGATCAACGGCTTCTCAGTTCACAGGTGTTGCATTTGCCGAAGCGCCCTTGTGGAAGAGGTGTACGAGACCGGCAGCTGAGCTTAGACTCTTAGAGTCTTGTCCACTGTGCCGAGTCTTTCATGAGCCATCGGCAATCACAAGGTTTCATTTCCAAGCAATCTCCTTCAGACACCCAACAGGATCGACAGGCAGACCTTTTGCTGCCTTTGCACCACCGTTTGAGGCTTCCGCTGCTACTTCAGCGCTTGCAGCCAGAGCAGCGACGTGCTGTCATTGCACGCTTGACGCAGGTAAGGGTCCGGAGACAGACAGAACCTGACAGAACCACATCATTTTCCAAAGATGGAATACAAGTGCACAGTATGCGGAAATAGGTTGATCTTTCAGACCTTTCCATATTTTGGAATTTTTAGGAGGTTGGGAGGCAGCCAAATCAGCTATCATTGAATCATTCGTCTGATCTTGTAAACCCGAAACCAGACATAAATCAGGCTCAGATTCCAACTCATTGTAGCATCAATCTTCAGTTCAGTCGGCATTTGAAGCATCCCCGAAGTTTATGTCTTTTGAGGGGCAGCAAATGCAGCTGGAGCGCTGGGTGCTGGCGCAGTCAGTTGCCCAGTACATCGACATGGTTTGGATTCGATGCTGGACCTTCCCTGCACCAAGGAAATCCTTCACTGTGATGAAGGAGTACGGCAAGGCACAAAGAACTGGCGCTAAATGTGGTGACACTTCGATGACCTATGTTTTTTTTTAATTGTGCGGACCTACGCGTTTGTTGGTTTGTTTGTTTGGGGCGGCTGGCACGGCTGGGGCATCCTTCTGGTATTGTAAGTCAGCATCGATCATCGGGATTGAAGTCACTAGAGAGATGCTCCGATTGCCTCATTTTGATTCTTGAACATGCAAAAGAAATCAAAAGAACCTTTGCTGTGGAAGGCTCGGCTTGAGCCAAAGAACTGGAGGTACCGAGCTCGGAAAGGCCGGGGGCGTTCCCATCAGCATGTCGCTTGTGTCAGCCCGTGTTGGCCTGGTAGGCAGAAAGCGCCCTGCCATCGATGATCCCCAGCAGCAAGTCTTTTTGTTCTGATCATGTCTCCTGTACACAAATAAATTCTTGAATTAAGCCGAAGGCCGAAGGTCAATGTCAGGTGCTTCTTGCAAGAGTACTGCTTGCCAAGGATAGATGTTGTGGCACCGGGATTTATCAAAGATTCAGATCCGGCCGGGGCTCCTACCAGCAACAATCAATTGCTTCGAACATTTCTGAACTGTTTGGACACCGATTTTGAAGTTGTGGAGTTTGCGTGGCCCGAGGCCGCTCGACGTATGAGGCAACGTGTGCAGCGGGGCCTTTCGTGTTGAGCACCCGCTGGACGGCGAATCTGGACCTCGCTGTGAAGTACAAACAGGCCGAGCGGAGCCGAGCTGATAGGATGTCGATGGATCTTTTCAGAAACACTGTGGATGGATAATATGATAATATGAATGATATATTGATATGGATCCCATACCATTAATCATATATGATAATATATGATAATATGAATGATAATATGGCCATTCATATTAATATAGGATAATATGAATATGGCATGGTATGGCATACAAAGAGGTTTGACAAATCAAGGAACTTCAAGCGCACAGCCAGATGATGACACAGTTCTCTCACATCAGTCCAGAGTTTGGCGCCCTTCAAGCAATTCCTCCTCTGGCTTTGTTCGATGAGAATGCAAGGTACAATGTAGTGTGGATAGACCATCCCATTCTTTTATCAGAACTGGATACTGAAAACATGCAAAAGCTATGCCCCAATGGGAGATTTAGCATTGGGTTTACCACACCATGCAGTGTAATCATGCGATATCTCCATAGCGAGTTGGCTATCCCGGTATCCCTTTCCTGGTGCAGATGCTGCAATCTGTGCGAGAACGGATGGAGGGGTCCTCGGCTGAGATTCAGGCAAGGAATCCCTTCAAAGTTATGTGCCACACAATTGGAGATGTGCCCTATCAACCCACGAGGGTCCACAAAGGTGCTCCATTTGTAGTGCATATATGTGCATATTATATATATATACACGTATATATATTATGAACATTGAAATGTATCCATGTATATCCGTGCTTCTTTTCGCATACTTTTTGATATGCATTTGAACATATGATAACATATGTATACATGTATACATATGAATATGTACATACATACGTTGAATCATTGAAACTCGACGTGTGTGAGTGTATTTGGTCACGAGCAACACGCTGCAATCAAGACCGCGTCTCCAACCTGCATCCTTTTGAGAACAACACGCAGGAAGAAGGGATGAAGAACATCGGTACATAGGAAAATGGAGGAAATTATGGACGGAAATAGGGCAGAAGGACAAGTAAAAACAGGAAAAAAAACATAGGGAAGGAAAATTAAGGAAATAAGAAAGGAAACATGAAGGAAAATAGGGAAGAACATCAGGAAGAAAATGGAAAAGAAAAAAGAGAAGAAACGAGGGAATAAACAAAGGAAGACAATAGGGAGAAAAGATAGTGAAGAAAATAGAGAGAAAGTCGGGAAGAAAGTCGGGAAGAAAATAGGGAGGAAAAAAGGGAAGCAAGTAGGGAAGAAAATACGGAAGAAAAGTGGAAGGAAAATACGGTTGGGAAGAAACTAGGGAAGAAAATGAGGAAGAAATAGGGAGAAAAAAGCTGAAGGAAGACAAGAACATAGTGAAGAAGATGGGGAGGAAAATAGGGAATAAAATGGGTATAATTTTGGCTCAAGCCTATGGTGAAAGCTGCAAAGCCTGACATGTTGTGAAGATGTGAAATGCTGCTTGTGTAAAGCCCTGCAACAAAGGGTTATATGCATGTACGTAAACAGTAAACTCTGATAGCAGAGGGTCCAGGCAGTTGTAAGTTGGCCCTGGTAACAACGAAGACGCACTCCTGTGTACCTGCTTTTCTCGTAAAGTCCGTAAATGGCAAGCGGCCAAGCCGAGAACCGCCTTGTCGAACCCTACTTGCATTTTCACTTCGATCATGGTCATGTCATATTGAACTTCTGATTTGTGATTTGTGGCCAAAAACTTGCCATGACTCATAGATGCACCTCGCGCAAAGCTTTGCTCCATACACTTCCGGTGCTTTGTAGCTTGTTCCTGGGGTATGACCAGGTACAAATAAACACTTATATCTACATCGAAATGAAAGGGCCCGGCACACTTCCTGGGCCGACTGATGAGCCATTAAGAACTGTGGGCAACTTATTGAGAACTGAAATCTTTCACTTATGATGGGAAGCTATTGCTGTATGGCTGGTTGCTCTGAAGATCAATCTGGCATCAACATATCAAAAGACACCTCTACGCTCCAAAGTAGAGGTGCACTGGGACACGTTCTGGCCTATCATGCGGTTCTTGTGCCACGCCTGTGCCTGCAGCCAAGGGTAGGTGTTTCGCTGGGTTTGGTGTTTCGATGTCTATTAACCTGTGTTAACCTAAGGCTTGCACCATTGCCGATGACAAGCCAAGGTCTACATGGGCCCGGTGCGCAGCAATTTTGCGCCTGACTAGGGTGGAGGACTATTTTCCCCACAGCAGGAGCCAAGGCCGGTCTTTGATCAAGGTGCTCACTCTGGGTTCCCGCCCTTTTACTTGTAAATTTCCGCACAAAATGACCCTAAAATTGCTCTTGCAAAATGTCCATGTGCATTTCGACTGCGCAGACTCGCACAAAGTCTGCCGCGCGAGTTTGGCTTCCTCTTGGTTTGCGGCCTTTTACCTGTAAATTTCATTTTAACTTCCGCGTAAAATGACTTTTTGCGAGATGTCCATGTGCATTTCGATTTTGCAGGCTCACGCAAAACTTGGGGTGCGGTCATGCTCTGCGGCCTCTTAAATTGTAAAATTCCGCGCAAACTGGCACTAAAATTGCTCTTGCGAGATGTCCATGTACATTTCGACTGCGCAGACTCGCACAAAGTCTGCCGCGCGAGTTTGGCTTCCTCTTGGTTTGCGGCCTTTTACCGGTAAATTTCATTTTAACTTCCGCATAACTTCCGCATAAAATGACTTTTTGTGAGATGTCCATGTGCATTTCGACTTTGCAGGCTCACACAGAACATGGGGCACGGTCTTGGTCTGCGGCCTCTTACCTGCAAATTTCCGCATAAGATGGCTCTTTTGACATCTCCACGTGCATTTCGATTGCGCAGGCTCGCACGAAACGTGGGGCCCGGTCTTGGTCTGCGGCCTCTTAAACGGTAAATTTCCGCACAAATGGCCCTAAAATTGCTCTTGCGAGATGTCCATGTGCATTTCGCTTGCGCAGACTCGCGCAAAGTCTGCCGCGCGAGTTTGGCTTGCTCTTGGTCTGCGGCCTTTTACCGGTAAATTTCATTTTAACTTCCGCATAAAATGACTTTTTGTGAGATGTCCATGTGCATTTCGACTTCGCAGGTCTTGGTCTGCGGCCTCTTACCTGTAAATTTCCACATGAAGTGGCTCTTGTGCAATCTCCAAGTGCATTTCGATTGCGCAGGCTTGCATAAATTGTGGGTCGTGGTCTTGGGATAGTCCTCGTTTATTTGGAATCTTGAAGTGGCTCGCCTCATCTCATTTCATCCTCTCCCTTCGGGGCGTTCCCAAGGGGAAGCTTGGTGGTGCGCCCACCGGGGATACCAGAATATCTTCAGAATTTGCCAAGGACTTCATGTTACCAGAAGCAGGTTTCGCACAAGCATCCAGGAGTACGTTTCAGAATTTTTCAGCAGAAGCAGATTATCTTCAGAATTCGCCAGGTTGCATTCCCAGAATTTGCCACGAGTTCGAGATTTTTAATGTCCAGAATTCGACGCGTCGTCCATGTTTCCAGAATGTCACACCCGTTTCATGCTCATATTCATACAACCCGAGTTCAGCTTGCTGACCAAGGCGCGCAATGAGGAGCTCTGCAAGCTACTTGTGCAGCAAAAACCATTGATGCTTGGATCAGGCCAGGACAGTCTTTCTTGTTGTCAAAATTGTGCCCATGCGGCTTGCCGTGTGTGTGAAGCCCTGCAACAAAGGTTATATGATACCCCTTTACATTTCCTTTATGAAATGGGTATACCCAAGTATCGTTTAGAATGATAATTTTAGACAGCCGAGGTCTGTGCACAAAGTGTCTAAAAAAGACAAAAAAATACGATTTTGATTATATAGAAGGCTATTTGTAAACCATTTGTGAGCCAACATGTGGCTTATGGCCAAGTCAGGGGGACCCAGGAACCTGACTTTATAGAGAGGCTATTTTTGGCATGGTTCTGATTTATGGGCCCGCAGATCATGATTTTATAGAGGGGAAGTGTTTGAGACAAATTTGGTGTTGTAAGCGATCGCCGCATCCCCTTAATATTTTTATCAAGGCCCAAGGGGAATGGGTCTGACAAGCTGCCAACGCAGCATCTGACGAATATGATACTTATTGAGGTTTCGGGCAGCACTTGAACCACATCTTAGATGACAGTATAATCGATAGATAGATATGATGTAGAGAGAGAGAGAGAGGATAAACAAAAAAAAATATCTCTCTCTCTCTCTATATATATATAGACAGACAGATGGATAGACAGAGAGGATTTCAGACTGGTTTGAGACTGTCTCAGATACCTCTTGGGAGCCCTTCCCATAAGGGGAGGTTACACACTGCAATTTTAGAAAGAGGGAGAGAGAGAGAGAGGGAGTTGGCCCACATTGACGCAGAGTACGTGCGTGCACTTAGTACCACCAAATGATTTCTGAATCATCTGTGGAAAGGCAACGTCAACACGCGCAGTGTTGAAGCAAAACCTTTCTATTAAATCGACAAATTAGTCTCTATTGGGGGCCCGGCCCTTCAAACCTGACGTGTTCCATTATGGAGTCCTGCTCTGTCACGCTATGGAACGGGGCAAGGATGTTTGAGGCATGTAGTGACCAAATTTTGGAGTTTAGAAGTAGAAGGCAAGGAGGCCAGAAACACACGAACAGAGCCCAGGACCTGGAACTTTTTTATTTTATAGAGACAATGGGTGCGTATTGAAGCCGGGTACATGCATGTAGGTACCCAGTGATTTCCGTCCCACTTTCAAGCTGTGGAAAGGCAACGTCGACACGCGCAGCGCTGAAGCAAAACCTCTCTGTAAAATCGACAAATTAGTCTCTATTTGGGCGTCATTCAAACCATTTCAAACCTGATTTTTCCATTTTGGAATCTTGTTGTGTTTCACGATATGGGAAGGGGCAAGGATGTTTGAGGCATGTACCGACCAAATCTTGGAGTTTGAATAGAAGGCAGGGAGGCGGAAAATATATGCACAGAGTCCAGTTTCTGGAATATTTTGTTTGAATCTTTTTGATTTCACAGAGACCGCCTCCAAAGGCCCAACCTTTAAAAGATAAGAACAATAAAAACTTGTAAAGCATTGTGCTCCAAAATCGGGGTCATTACAGGCTTCAGACATCTTTGAGCCTTTCCATATAGTGAGGCACAGCAGTCTTCTAAAATGGCATTCAGGTTTGAAGGGCCCCCAAATAGGGACTAATTTTTCGATTTCATCGAGAGGTTTTGCTTCAACAATCCCGGTGCCAAAAAGTGTCCCAAATGGCAATTGTTCTCCTTTTTTTCCTCACTTATTTGTGTTCTTTTTTTTTTTTGAATTGAACCTGAGGCAGCAAACTATGGAAATTGATGGTAGGCACAACCATCCCAAAGAAGCCGTTCTATAAAACCAAGGACGCAGGTCCAGCTTCTATTGACATCCTTTCAGACAGCTCCACAATAAAATCAGAGATAGGTACCCCAATATTGGGTGTCCAGATGTTTCAAAAGATTTTCTAAAATCACCATTTTGGAAAGCTTGATTTTATAGCGGACCAGGTAGATGACTTTAAGGGGAAAAAGGTGTTCCAACTCTAACCGTGTCCCTAGATTTTATAGAGATTTGGTTTTACCAGCAGGCATTTGTAACCATGTGGTGCTCTGCTTTTCTTGATTTTATAGAGACGTATTTCTTGCAATCTGATTTTTTCCTGATTTAGAGTGATTTTCAGAAGTACCCTTATACTGGAACCCAGGTACCTCTATAGTAGGTGACAGTTGAAATTCACAAGGGGATGTTATATGCATGTACGGGGGCCCAGGCAGTTGCAAATTGGCTCTGGGCCAGCGAAGACGCACTCACAACTGGTGAAGCGGGAAGGGACGCCTTCCTTTGTACCTGCTTCTCTCGTAAATTCCGAAAACGGCAAGCGGCCAAGCCGAGAACCGCCTTGCCGACCCTATTTGCATTTTCACTTCGATCATGGTCATGCCAGATTGAATTTGTGATTTGCGATTTGCGTCCTTCTGGTCAAACTGTAAGGCAGTGCTTGGTGATCAGGCATGATTTGCTTGCACTGCAGAGATGCCCAGGTATTTGCTGTAAATGTGATAAGGCTTTACTTGTACGTTTATGATTTCTCACTGGTGCTGGATGACGATCAGGTTTGAAAGAAGCGCAAAGAACAGAGAAGGCAACACGGAATGGCGTAGGAAACACCGTAGGGAAGCACATAGGGAAGAAAATAACATGCTGAGGAACATGCAAGGAGCAATAAGGAAGAACATAACGCGAAAATAGGGAAAAAACCAAAGAGAACAAAGGGGAAAACTCAGGGGTAAACACAGGGGAGAAAGTAAGCAGGAACATAAGGGGAAAACGGGGGGAGGAGACAAGGATGACAACAGCGGGAAAACGGGGCAGACAATAGTGGAGAAAGGGCAATGTTGGAGGAATGAGAGGAAACTACGAGGGAAGAACGGAGGGAAGAAAACAGGGGAGAAACTTGGGAAAAAACAATGGCAAAAATTAGGAAGAACACAGGAAAACAATACGGAAGAAATTTAGGGAAAAAAAAGGAAAACAACAGGAAAAACAATTGAAAAAATATGATGAAAAAACAACTGTGGACATCGATTTGATTTAGGATAGCACCACATGGTGCCACCGTCGATATCAAGAAGCAAATGACAACAAAACAAATCCGGATAAACCTGGAAAGAACGGAGATGCCACCGCGACAATCGGAACAATGCCTCAAAGTGCAACAGTTTTCTTCACACGAGATTTCGAGAACTAACAAGTACACAATGTTTTTCCATTTTTTTTGATAATGGAACCGAAGGGTGTTGTTGATTGAATTGCACATCGCAGCAGAACAAGTGGGCAGAGAGGTATTCCGGGCCAACACCGGAATTGTTTCATTTTTTCGCTTCATCAATTCTCGCATTTGCTTTGCCGATTGAACTGCTACCTGCTCCGGCAAATCGTTCATTGCTTTCCACTGTTTCTAGGATGCCTAGGTTCAGCGATTTTCGGAAACACCAGTTTATTTTGACAAATTTTGTAGTTTCCATTGAACCTCAAATTCACCATCTTTGGGCGCAGGGATTTTTCTCCTTCCAAGCATGTTTTTCCATGCCTCTTTGGGCGCAAACCTAGGTTCTTTTTTCCAAATTTTTAAGACCAGGTAAAGCATCAGTCGCACAAAATTTGGCATTCTGTAGCTGTATGACACTGGCCTGGGCAGGTGAGCTTCAAAGAAGCCATCATGACAGAGCTTCATGAACATGGCTTCACTGCGAAGGCATCAGATTTGTGTCTTTGAGAGCACGGCAACAGCGACATGGGCAAAATGGTGGCAGGTCTTTGCAACTGATCATACTTGTATCATGCCTATATCGCTGCCACGAACCGATGTAGTAATGTAGTAGAGACAGATGTCTCAGAGATTCTCCTGCGGGTGTGATTCATAAAGTCGTGCGACGTCGAAAGGAGCTGAACTTGACCTTCTTGACCCGAGTGGGTGCGAGATACTGGGTCCTTCGCCCAGGATTGCCCAAGATTGAGATGACAAGTGTAGGGATGTTTGACAGTGGAGCTTTCCCGCAGATTGTGAGCACATTCCGAGTGCCAACTGCAAAGCTGAACAGCCATTACGACACTATGACACTGATAATTTCAAGAAAATAATCACAAGTTTCAAACAAACAACAAACATCAAAATATTCAATTGAATTTTCCTCAACCCCACTTGTATGCTTTAAGTATCTTTCCATATCTTTCCAATTTTTCCATATTTTTCCCTTTGACGTGTCCCACGTGTCCCACGTGTCCCACGTGTCCCACGTATCGTGCCGTGTCGTGTCGCAAGGTCGGGCGCTCCTTGGAGACGCCGCGCTTCCTGGCGGAGGGGCCCAGCTTGGAGCGCGGCCTCATGGCCTGGCAGCGCCTGCGGAAGGAGCGGCGAAAGTCCGTTGTGAGTTTTGCCATGGAGGATCTAAGCAACACATAGAAACACATAGCAACACTATATGATATATATATATATATTTATACTGTATATATATGTGATATTGATATATATATATATATTTATGATATAATATGGATCTATGATGATCTATGATGATTATATGATGGGTATATGATGGGTATATGATGGGTATATGATGGGTACACCGTTTATTTTTTGTTAAGTCAACTTGATAGGCTATTTCGATAGGGAGAATGATGATGAGCTATGGGCATCCCGGGTTTCGGACAAACCCACATCACTGATGAACATGAGAAGATTGTGAACAATGAAAGCCGGTGAGTCCAATTGTAGTGTGACAAAATGGACATAAATCATCATAAATCACTGAGTGAGCAGGATGGCGGCAATGAAAAAAACGGTCAAAGCTACTGAGCAGCTGATATTTCTTTGTTCCCTGCATTCGCTACTCTGATTTTCTACCCGATTCTACCCTCAAAGTCTGTTTGTTTGAATTCAGCTTGACAGGCCCGCCTCACCGTCTTCGAGGGTGCCTGCAATGAGCTGTCCCTGCTGAGTCGGCATAGCCCAGGTCTTGTCCAAGTCCATCTTTCTGCATAAACTTCGAAACTTCTAAACCAATACACTGTACATCACTGTACTGTAGTAGTGCTGTAAGTTACTAATGTTTGCTGTACATCAATGCTTTTTCTTTTGCGTTTGAGTGGTAGAATGTCGTAGGATTTCTTGGTCGTCATCACTCTTTGTGCAATGTGCTATGGCTAGTCATCACATCCAGCATGCTGCATCACACGTTGGAGGAGAGCTGGCCGATGCTTGGGGACAACTACGTTCAGTTTACCTGGATGTCATGGAAGAATCAGGCCATGGGGCCATGGTTGGTACCATACCGCCTTCCCAGTTTTCTCCTTTTCTCCCAGACTTTTCTACACAAGTCACGAAAGGTAGCGTCAGCTACCTGAGTTCTCCGTGCTTCAGCACAATCATAGGGGGTATTGGGGGGCCAGCCCGTGGAAAACGTAGACTTCTCGACGTTATGTATTAGATATCAAT
>Ga0126342_10003811_pt1 | contig 25272 bp, 8 predicted proteins | sample Cyp1metagenome_FD_92528 | JGI IMG/M metagenome (GOLD analysis project Ga0126342, IMG submission 92528) | Coral microbial communities from Lord Howe Island, Old Settlement Bay, Australia - Cyphastrea 1 metagenome | ecosystem: Host-associated > Invertebrates > Cnidaria > Coral ... | reverse complement strand
GGTGGCTCATCCCACTTAGTAAGTGGGTTATAACCCCAGTTATAAGTGGATTAACCCTACTTATCCCATTTATAACTGGGGTTATAACCCACTTACTAAGTGGGATGAGCCACCAAGTATAGAATAATTATCAAAGGAAAAGATTTCATGATTTATGGGAATAAAAACAAATAATTGGAATATAATTGATTATAATGGTGATGACTTCATGGGAATATGTGGGATATTTATAACATTTATATTTCATGGGAGTATTAATAATGGGAATATTATATATATATAAATCATTATTAATGACTATGCTCCTGAGAATATAAAATTGTGATTTAATGGAATATACCGAGCTATCTACAAGATTGGAATGGAAAATCTCATCTTCCCAATATTAAACACCCTCTAAATGGTTCCAATTATATGGAAATCCCCCACTAAACCATGGCTTCTAGGGGGTGTTTAATATCAGGGAGATGGGGGTTAATTATTCATGGTTATTCCATCATTCATGGTGATATAATTTGATATAATTGGTTTTAATAGGATATGAATGGATTTGATGGGATGGGAATGGGTGATGCAATGCTGAATTTGTTATTTTGCCGATCGAAATTTGGTATTAATGGGAAAGTAAGCAAGAAAAACTTGTGATGCAATGTGATTCATTCAACCAACAAGAATGGCGATACAATGGTGATTTAATTTGATTGAACCAACAAACAATGGCGACTTAATGTGATTTAACCGGACATTCGACCAATGGTGACTTGATGTGGCTTAACCAACACAAATTGAAAATTAATGTTAACGGTGTTCATGGACATACCGGGTTCTTCAAAAAAAACAGCCATCGACCAAAAAGTTTCAACATCCACCGTCAAACAACCAATGGGAGATTTCAACCTTACTTGTGAGGTACGAGTACCCTCTGGAAATCAAACGTTGCAATGGGAAATCTCCTATATTATAGAAGGATATACATGGATATACAAGGGTTGTTTAATCGAAAATCATCCTTAAATGGTGGGTTTTCCATCACGATGTTTGATTACCGGAGGGTAAGCCATGGACACTTCCGTGTTTGTCTACCTTTTAGATCCACAGAAAATTTCAGCGGGTATTGGAAACCAAGGCCACCAAACATCCCAGATCATTTGATGGTGAAATGGGTGTTGCTGAAAACCATTGTCCAATTGTCCACCAATTCTCCGATGAACTTTCAACTTACAACCCAACTTCTGGTTGGTGGTTGACCTCCCCCTCTGAAAAATAAGAAAGTCAGTTGGGATTACTATGCCCAATATATGGAAAGGCATCAAATTCATGTTCCAAACCACCAACCAGACTTGGGTTTGTCTGAAAATAAGGCGCCCCAATGGGCCCCATGGTTGATCATCATGGTTGTATTAAGATGACAGTTTGTGCGGATTAAATCACCAATTTTCTGACACACCCGAATATCATGTCAAGTTGTATGTTTCCATGAATTGTAATTTTCCACATGTAAAAAATGAAAATAATACAAAAATATAAAACACTATAAATACATACATGCCTACTATATATATATGATATATGATGATATATGTATATTCCAATGGCATCCCTATTATTTCTTGCAACTAATCCCATCCCGTAATATTAAACACCTCCCCATTTTATGGTTTCAATTATGTGTAGATTCTGATTGACCATGATCTCTGGGGGTGTTTAATGTGGTACACTGGTCCAATAAATCCCAATGATAAGCCGTCCCAAAGTGATCACCATATGTGGAGCGGTATAAACCTTTTTGTCACTTTGCTGATACTGCGTTGATCAACGCTTGGCCTACCTGCAGTGCAGTCGATGGAAATCTGGCTGAACAACATCCTCATCGACAAATTCTGTACATGTTAATTTTTGCAGGTCCTCCGGCAACATGCGCCAATCAGATTTCAGCTGGCGGTCTGTCAAAAACCTGGACACTGCAATCGCGATAGCTTGGTTCATGGCAGCAGGGTAAATCTTAGCCCTGGCCGTAGCGAAAGTGCCATCGCTCTGAATTCCCTGCAATGGTCGATGGCCTGAATGATGCGGGCACCTCCCTCGCAATCCTCTGGTGAACGTGATATCCTTAAAAGTGCTCATCCTCAACAGCATCAATGTAGTTGGTTTGGTTGCATTCAAGCCATACACACATTGGTCAAATGAGCAAATTTGAAAACACTCCAGTCTGGCGAGCATCCTCAGAGCAGTCAATGTCCATATAGATGCTGGTTTCTGCCGCATGAGCCATACTGGGTATTGCGGATGTTCGAGGAATCCGCACAGTCCAAGCTGTGCAGCAAGAGCAAGGTCGATCAGGAACTGGATAAGTTTCGTGCCTGTCAGCACCTGCATCCATTGCTTGGCACTGAGCCCTGGCATTCCCCAGGGGCAGTCAAAAGAGCGAACAGGAGGCGGTCCATTGTCCGCATGGCGGGCGGCGGACCATGTTTCGCAACTTGGACCCCCACCGATGCCAATGACTTGGCCGCTCTTCATTTTCTCAATCCAGAACTGCTTTGTATGATCATCTGTAAGATCTGAGTGTTCTTTTGCCAAACATAGGTCTATGGACAGGCAAAAAATATGGTCTGTACCGACGACATCGTGGCTCTCAATGCAATCCTGCAGATCACCCGGCCGCCGAAAACCGCTGAAAAAATGGACAAACAAGAATCCCTTGATATGCAATCTTGCTGTCTCCGCAGCCAGACCAAATTGTTGAAAGATGCCAGCTTCACCTTGCGACCTTCCACCATTGGTTTGCAAAAGAAACGGTATAAACTCAGTCTCATCTGAAAGATCTCCAGAACTTTGCTCGCAAAATCCGTCTAAACCCTCAAAGGCTCGACCAACATCCAGAACGCGATTCTGCCATTTGGCTCTCATCGCTATCGCTCCATCTGTTCCACGCTCGGGTAACAGTGGCCCCTGAGCTCTGGTCATTGGGAGAAAGGCTTTAGACGCATGCCATCCTTGTGATTTGAGATCTCTGGCCCGATCTCTCTCTTCAGCTTCGATCTGTTCAACTGTTTCCTCAGTGGCAGGGACGAAGCATGCATAATACGTGTCCTTACACTTCTGTGCATTGCCAACATGCGCAAGCAACCGCACACGGTCGAAGAATTTTTTGCCACATGCCAGGCATTCATCCCCAAGGACATAGTACTTCAAGACTGTGCGATACTGATGTTTGTGCCTTGCATGGACTGACAATGCCTTCTTGGTGTCAAAGGTGTCGTTGCAAAGATTGCATTTCCACCTCTTTTCTGCTCTGCTGACCTCCGGCACTGAGACTGTCGCAAACCTGGCAATCTGGTATTGGAGGCGGCTCGTCCAAACTTTGCCCTGTGCCTTGGCTTGATAGTACTGTAAGGACGATTTAAGGGCAGTCTTCACATGCCCATACCACCTTTGATTGATAGCAATCACCTGTAAGAGCTCATTGGCATCTCGGCATGTCGGCAACAAGCCTGGTCGGAGATGCTGCCGAAGCCATTGATATGACTCTAACAGCCTCGGCAACCAAGAGTTGCTGTGTGGATTGTCATGCAGCAATCCCCACAATGCGGTCGGTGCTGTATGAATGGCTCTTCGCACATACCTCAATCTGTTTGCATGCAGGACGTCAGCTGGACTGAATATACCAGCTAGAGCACAAAGCTCAGCAGTGGAAAACTGAAACGAAGGGATAGGTCGGAATTTGTGTTTGGCAAGAGCCGCCACCTGTGCCTTGATACCATTTTCCCAACATTCAATGTCTGCATCTGTAACCCACGACCATGTGTGCACGTTGTAAGACAATCGAGACATCACTAGGGCTGAGAATACAGAACTCTTGGTGTGGTCACTGACATTCTTCTTGTTGTAAAACTGACGACTAAGTTGTCCATAAGCCTTTCTGGCTTGAGATATTCTGTGTCTAACGTCCTTCTGCACCACTGCATGATCCTGAACGTAAGACCCCAAATGTTTGTAGGAATGGACAAGCCGTAGTTGTTGGGTACCATGTTCAGTAACCACCGGCAAGAAGCCACCACACTCATGCCAGACTTTGTGCTTGACAGATTTTGCCTTAGTTCCGGCAAGTTTGAGAATAGCTTCTGTTTTCCCTGCCTGATAATTGATTCCTAGTCCACGATCAGAAGCTGCATCATGTAAACAAGAAGCCGTGATCTGCAACGAAGATACAAGATCTTCTGCATTGCTGGAATGAATGGCATATGCAATGTCATCAACAAAGGTAATCTCGGCAAAACCCCTTACTGGAATGGGTACACCACTTGTGATGTCATCCGCTGACTTTGGAGAGCCAAACCAGGGAACCCCCGTGGCCATCTGAATCTTCCTTCTGGCATCCAGAACCACAAGTCTAAACGCCATGTTGAAAAGAATGTCAGCAACTGGATCACCAGGACGTGTGCCTCGCATTGTGGCAATTTTGTCACTCAATCCGTGCATCATGAAGTGAGTGCCTGAGAACATATCACGGAGTATGCCAGCCGAATGAGCCTCGACTCCATCGGTCGCATTATCTTGGGTGATACAACTCTTGATATCTTGCCAATCCTTTGGGGTAATACCCAATTGTTTCATCGCAAAACAAATCTCATCATCGTGGAATTCACCTGGAAACAGTGAGGATCTGAGAATCGAGTAAAAGGCTGCCTGGAGGTCTACGAAAAGTATACCACAGGACACATTTTGGGCTCTTGACCACGATAAATGTGCATGTAGGAAATGGTGTGCAACGTCAGTCGAACATCCTTTTTTGCCTCCCATCTGAATCAGATCATCTTCTTGACTCCAAACATCCGCCAAGGCCGACCTCATGTGAGAGTGATGTATTTTTGCACATATATCAGACAAGAAAATGGATCTGTAGGCCGACGGCTCAGCAGGGGAGCCTTTTCCTTTGAAAAGTGGAATAAGCAATCCTCCTTTCCATTTGAGCGGTTCTCTCATGTGCCATGACGCCTTAACCAACAACGGTGTAAGGAGTTTGGCCATCGGAGCCCCTCCAGCTTTCAGGATATCAACAGGAAGCTGGCCTGGTCCTGGGACCTTCCCATTCTTGCATTTCCTGATAATGGATAGGACTTCGCATGGATCCGGGCAGTGTTTAGCATCACGTAGGCAAGGGGCAACTGGTTGCTGATGCAGCTGCACCAATTGTGCATCAGTTACTGGGACACCAGCCTCCGTCAATGCAAACTGCCTTTTCCAGGTTTCCTGACACTCCTCAAAGGTCTGCGCAAATTTATCATCCACAACTCTTAGTCGGGGCAGTGGCCTGGGGCCTTTTTCTAAACTCTTCTTGCGACGGCCAAGGCGTTGCAGTTTCTTGTAGACCATTGCAGTGTCGTGCTGTGCACCTGCCTCATTGATGCCATCCAGCCAGTCAGCATACCACTGCTTTTGGTCATGCAAAATCATGGGACGGACAATGCTCTCAATGGTTTTCATTTCATCGTGAAGAAGCGGATCATCAAAGTCCTGCTTTCTCATCATGTCAAGCATCTGCCTTTTCAACTGGATTCCATTGAGAGTGGCCTGCCGAAGTGCCCTAGGCTTTTCATTCTTGCGCCGGCCAAAATGCTGTTGTGCAAGCTGTAGCAAGTTGGTTTCAAGAATGCTTGAGTGATCATCGACAGATACTGACCAAGTGGGTATTGGAAGCGTTTCAAGAGATTGCATAAAGGCTTTACGAGCATCAATATCCTGAATCTTATTGAAATCCCATTTGAGTTGCCTGCCTTCATCGCCAATTGTCATGAAGCCATCAAGTACGCACATAGCAGGGCAATGATCGGCATGTGAGAAACCACCATCGAAATCTGAGAGGACAGCTGACTGTGTACAAACTGAAAACAGGGAATGCCCAAGCAACACGTAATCCCTGCGAAGTTTGTCACCACGGGGATGTCTCCATGTGGCTCCAATGCCAGAGTGCCCTGCAAACGTGGCTGGTGCATAAAACTCATTGGCAACAAGGAAATCTTGAAATTCAACACCCTGAGGGTTCATGTGTTCTGCCTGGTGCCGCCCAAAAAACTTCGTCTCACTATCCGCCAGCGGTGCATTGGCGTCAATGAGAACCACCATGTTGCCCTTTGGAACGACACTCAACCTCCGGGTCAAGGAATGCCACCACTGACTGACTTGGCTGATTGGCCTACCTGCAGAAACGCATGGAGCATGTGCAACTACTATCATGATGTCGATAGGACCTTCCAAGTGAGCAATGAGGAGGCGAGCATCCTTTTCAACTATGGTAACCTTGCAGTCTCTAAGACCAATCTTCCTCCCATCAGGAAGTGTACAAAATGGAAGTGATTTATGAATCCACAATTCACAACCAAAGTGTTTTGCCTTGCCACATGATTGATACCCTGAGGAGAAAATGCGATAATTCTCGGAGACTCTACATCCTGCCGGTGTTCGAGCTTCTTGGATACCTATCAATGCAAGCTTCGCATGGTGAAACTGTATGTCAATCCTTGGGACTCGACCATTGGGACAAGGGGACTGTTCACCATCATCATTGAGAGCCAGTCCATTGTAAGTTGCCATTCTGAACGAGAAGCCTACACGATGAGATTGTGGATCTGGGCCTGTGACTTTGACTTGAATCTGCTTCACTGAAGGCAGCGGTTGCCAAACCGCATTACCATGCAATGTTGGCATAGCTTGGCAAAATGAGGGAGGCTCATGTCGAAGCCATTCCCACTTGATGGTCGATGGAGAGGTCGCAATCTGGTTCAAGAGCCGCCAAGGGGTAGAGCCAACGTCAATTCCAGTGACAGCAACATGTTTGGCTATGGCATCGGCGAGTTCATTCCATGGATCACCACGATGTGCTCTAACCTCCTGAACATCAACGTTGCTGGGCTTTGCCTGTCCCAAGACATGAATGACTTTCGCAAGGGTACTAGACTGACGTGTTGTGCTTTGCATGTTCAGGAATTGTTGGCTAAGAGCTAAATCTGGTCGAACAGTAACATGAACTTCACCAGCGGCAAAATAAGCAAATGCTGTCGCAACGGCCATTGCTGATAATTCCGCATCAATGTTTGTGTGATTTTCTGCTCCTATCCATCGAGGGGAACTTTGGTTGATCTCAGTGAGACCTGCAACACACCCGAGGAGACTTCGTTCGTCACCGGAAACACATACGGCGACTACTGCCCATGCAGACAAACCGTTGGAAGTAGCCCCATCTATGTAAAGTTCATATTTCTGTGTAGGCAAGTTCCTAGACCTACTTTGACAGTGGAGCGCTTCATATGTATCTCTGTGGAGCGGAGTCCCTTCTGGAATCATGTGAAAAGTCCAAGCATCCTCATTGCTTAGCTCGTGCCTAACCGACGGAAAGGGGAGCACTTCAGTAGCGTCGGCATCATAATCAAACCTCGGTAAGACTCTTTCGATTACCGCGTCCAAACAGATTTGGACCTTTCCACATCTTCTGTCAATGGCTGATGTGTGCTGATGACCCACATGATACTCAAGCAGGTCACCATGCTCAAATTGGGCATCTTCACCAACAAATTGCCCATTCAGCCGTATCAACGTACCAAACCGAATGTGTAGCATCGATCTGAGGAAGTCGGTCTTGCACAGTCGAGGAACAGTATGGGCTGTGGCAACAGCTCCAGAGGAGGCGTACTCGACACATGCAACAACTGCGGAATGTGGGTCAGGAGCCCTGAAGGAACCCACATGCCATCTATCTTCCCCAATGTTCCAATGAGTGCGTGTGAACTTTACCGGGTAGAGATCCGAACACTGCTTAATCAGCGAATGCTTTTTGCAAAATTCACCCCTTGATCTGTCTTTTTCAAAGCATGATTTGGGACACATCTCGACGTCAACAGATTCATGCATTTCCCAAACAGAGATGACCAGGTCTTGTGCTTGGGCCGCTGACTGCTGAAAGATGGCTGCAAGCGTAAAGGGGATCGAAACAATGTCTTCATTCTGAGGACCAATTGAATCAACCAGCGAGACGGTCGCTTTGAGCACAGAGTTCTTTCCTGCCAGACCTTCATCTTCAGACCTTTGAGTACGCACAATCTTGCACCTCTTTTGAAAAAGGGCCAGTCCTTCTGCTCCTGGCGCGTGAGGCACAATTGGAGGATTCCAGTTGACAGGCACTGCAACACGCTGCACCAATAAATCAATGGCATCCCCATCAGTCGCTCGAATGTATTGATTTGCTACAAAGGTTTGTCCACGAAGGCGAAAATGACATTGTGCCAGGTTGAGACATTCAGTGGCATACCCTATTCGAGTCAACACATCTTGCAACTGGAGCTGTTCAGCGAAGGCATGAGCAGTCTTGAACGGATATCTGGCATTGATTGCTGGATCGTACACGGAAAGCAGAACCGAGGACAATTCAGCTGAATTGTGTTGGAGCAAAATGATGTGACCCACCACACCTGCTTCCAACTGTGTAGGAGGAGGTGAAACATACACTACTTCCAGATCAGCACCAGGATCAATCTCGTCGATCCATTTTGCTCGAAACTGTTCTCTCCAATTCCAAAAATCGGCATAAAGTGCAATCTTCCTACCGTACAGGCATTGGATTCTATTTATCCCTGGGGCCAGGTACCATGTCATGAAATGTGTGGCTCGTGCTTCTCCCTGCCACGCAAAGGCATGAACATCCCAATCATGATAAATATCTTCGATAACCTGCGCCCAGGCCGGGAGAACGACTGCACTCGGCATGAATGCTGGTGCGGCAGGATTAAACTGAAAGGCATCCGCCTCTTCATGTCTTTCTTCCGGAAATCCCAAAGCACATATGGTGCCATGTTGACTGACTTCACTGTCTGCATTTGACATATGGGGTGCATGAACATTTTGAAAGGCCTGCATTAGAAAGGCATCCTCTAGGTCCTCTCCATCATGGGGAGCAGGATTTTCCTCATGGAGGTTGCTATTATCAACCTGAACAGAGTGGCTGATCTGTTCCGCAACCGAATCAGAGTGACGTGGTCTTTCACTGTCGGACATGACGCGCAATACGAGTCCATCTCCAGGACCCAACCTAACAGTGAGATCCTCAGGAAACACATTTCTGCCTCGAGTGACAGTATAAGCCACATGCCTTGATCTGATGAGTTCGAATCTGTCAGCAATGTTCTGTGCACTAGAGAATTGATTAACAACTAGCGCTACATGACTGGAGGTATCTGCTTGAGTGCCCCTCTCAACAACAGACACGACCACTGGAACATGTTCGCTGGGCAGTGCTTGCGTCACAATGACATGAGCCGAGTGCGATTGCCATGGTTCGGAAACAGGAATAGGATCAACGAAATGCAGATCTGCCTGATAACCTCTTGCAAATTGGTCCCTCCAGGGGAACAGCAGCTCAGTTCGCCACCAACGATTGTCAGCATCCAGCCTCACAACCCGAGGTGATTCGTTCCTCAGAAAAGAACCTCCATTCAGAAACCACACCAAGACATAAATGGCTCTGCCCTCATCAGCAACTTGTTCAACCGCATAACGGTCAAAGCATTCCTGTAGCGCATTCAACCATTCAGGTGGGTAGTCATCAGAAGACTGTTGCGACACACTCTGATGAGAAACAGGATTGTTCAACGCATTCGCATCTGATGGGAAACCTTGAGTGTTGGGTCTGCGAAAAATACAACCACCAATTGCCGATTGCAGTTCACTTCGGAGCCGATGATCTGGCATTGACAGCAGTTCTTGAACGCTGACCCGGATACCTCTTCTAACCAGAAGTTTGAAAGCATTTCCCAACCTGACATTGATGACTTGATCTTGGTGAATCGCAATATTGCCCATCCACATTAAACATTCGTTCTGTTCATACTCAGGCGAACAAATCTCACTGTAACCCATCATCGTGATGAATGAACGCACATCAAGCCTGTCAGCAACAACCAACGCGATGGAACTTGGTCTACCTTGATCCCAGTTTGTGTCATAAAGCGTGGCCACTACTGATCTGGAGAAAGGCTCCGACTGCTGCTCAATAATGAGCTGTTCTTGAGCATTTCTATCAGCATCTTCTGGTGTTGGAAAAACAATTGCAAATTGTGTTGGCAAGGCCAGGTCAGCTTTTTCAGGCCATGCTGCAAGAAGCTCTCGCTCCCAATGATGAAAATGACGCGAAAGAACAACCAACCTCGAGTTAGCGCACCTCGACCACCTTCTCGGATTACTAAACCAGGTTTCAACGCGCAATCCATCATCTAGATTTCCACCAGTTTCTGCTAGAGTCTCAGTCCACTTTTCCCAGAGATCTTGAATCCAAATTGGTTGGTCTTGAAGGCCATCAGGCATCTGGATAATGGGACCGTTGCCTTCAATCTGTGAACCAACAGCTTGAACATATCTAATGAACTCTTCTGTGAGACTGAATTGAAAAGTGCCACCATACGGGTCATCGATCCGTCTCTGAAAAGGCAGAGTCTTGGAGTGTAATTCATTGCCGCAAAAGAAAACACTTTGGACCAAGGATTTGCTCATTGAATCACGACCCTCTGGAAATGCATCTGTCCCTCCATCGATGTGAAGCTGAACCAGACTTTGTTCATCAGCATCTTCTTCAATTGAAATGCCTTCAGTGTGAGGGAAAATTTTAACAATCAAACCCATGCCAGACCATGTGTGAAAGGACTGGTGATTGTCTTGCATACGCGGGGCAATCCACTCAACCGGGTTGAGGGAGAATGCTGTCAATAAGGGGATGGTTGAAATCACCTCTGCAAGTGTGCATTCAGTTGGAAGCACTGCAGCAAACCGGACAATCACACTGGGAGCATCATCATCGACAAACTCAATAGAGATCAAAACGGAAGATCTACTGGAATGTCTCCTTGTCAGGATTAGGTGTGCTACATGTTCTTCCAGATGTGATCGTCTGGCAGTTGGGGCAGCAATATCTATGAAGACATGTTCCTGAGGGGTCAGAAGGTGTTGCCATGGCTGACGAACGTCGTCCTCCCATTCACTGGGATCTCCACCTAAGACCACTATCTTGGGCTCTTTGCATATCTTCTCATCTTGATGATCCACCATCCACGTATAGACTGAAAATAAGACTTCTTGATCTATGTCAGCACCACACTGTTCCAACGGGGAAACAATCCTCTGCAGATCAATGAACCAGTCTAGTGGAATGATTGACTCGGAACTTTCTCTGCTGTTCGAAGATCGAGACACTGGTTGGTCGGAATTGCTGCTGGAGGTGAACTGCATGAGGTGTGCTACATCGCCGTCAATGGGTGTAGAAGTTGCAAGCAGTCTCACTTCATCATCATTCAGCATTTCAGGCGAGACATCTGACACTGCCTCGTCATTAACCATTTCATCTAGGATCTGCTGATCAGTGAAACCTCTTTGAGTCATCTCAGCAATCTGTTCAGTTGAGCAAGCAAAACGCTCAGAGGGTGGCACTGAAATCTTTATGTAGTCACCGTGCGCAATGGTCTTTCTGTCAACATCATAATCAGGCCAACGTCTGGAATTAATGAAAACCAGACAACGTCCATTTTCAGCACGGCAGTATCTCTCAATTTTGGCACAAGCCAGGAGCTCATTTCTATTCACGTGACGTGATATAGGGAGAACTTGCCTGGAAATGATTGGACCTGATTGAAAATGCGTTTCAATGCGATGACCATGATATTCAATGTCAAGCAAAACCAATCTACCACCCAAATGCAGAGGAAAATCATTGATAACATGCACAATAATTGGTGTAACTTCAGGCTCAAGATCAGGCGGAGAGACCACCACTTCATAAGCATCAACAAGAGCGTTTCTGACAAGAGCGAAATGATGGGCAATTTCTGTCATCATGTCTTCATAGTTACTCCAGGAAATGAGTGCACGGATGGGGTGATCTTGCAAATGGTAAAGCATGACATCTTGTCGATCGTTTTCATCGGTTGGTGGCCCAGCATCTGGGGACTCTGGACCTTCGCTTGGAGAGTAACCCTCTGAATGCTGTGGACTGTCAGGTTGTGAATCAGAACCACCTTCACCTTGGTAAACATAACCTTCATGAAAGGCATGTACAAAGTCGATGTTTGATCGGTCAATGGGCTCATTTTTGAATGACACAACAAATTGTTTGGGTGTCTGCATCAAGGCATTTTCATCCGAATAATGAGTCACAAGACCTGTTTGTTCCAACGAGGAAATCATGTCACTGTCATGATGTTGAGAATCATGATTTCTGTATGGATCGAAAGCATTTGTCGGATCATCAACTTGCGCAGAGAGGGTGTGAGAACATCTCACTTGTCGCCTCTTGCCTCTCTTGTTTGCGATCCTCTTTGGTTTCCTTGTCCATGGTTTTTCTTGCCATCCCTGCAAAGCATCATGATGTAGATTAACCGCAGCCATTTCAATCTCATCATCGAGTCCAATATGCAGCAAAACATTTTGATCGAATTGCACTGTGTTGGAACGCGAGCAGGGAGTTCTTGACTTGCCAAGGCATGAAGGCAATTTCCTAGTAGATAATGGAATACTGTTTGGATTTCCATAAATCGGCTTGGGGCAGTTGCTGGGAATGTTGGAGTGGAGCACATGCGACTGTCTAGCCGAAAGTGCTGCAACGCTACAAACATTATTTTCATGAGCAATTGCTTCTTTGAATTGAGACTTGAAATCAATGGAGAGATAATCATCATACACAGCTTGATCAGGTGATGAGGCCCCACTGCACTCAGGTGACAAGTGTGTGACAATATCCTGAAAATCCTGGCAAATACAATTCCATCGCAACACCCAAGCGGACTGGACAGCTGAAGGCAAACCGGTTCGCGAGATACTTGCAATGAACTGCCTCCACTGAAAAGAGGCATCTGCCGTCTGATCTGAGAGCTCCTCGGTGCTTGCTGCACACATGGCTGGTGGCCATGCATAGGCCTCAACACCTTGGCCGCAAATTTCGGCGCCATGCAAGTCATTCCTTTGAACTAACAATGCACCGCCATCATTCACATAGGCTTGGTCTCCGTTGCAGAAGGCAGCGAAGGAGCACCACCACCAAACGGCTCGAGAGAACGAGGCCGCTTTTGTCTGTTTTGATCTGCATTGGCTAAATCCGCATTTTCCGAGTCCATCTCTGTGGGGCTTTTGTTTGGCGCCTGCGGAGCCAGATCTACCCCAAGGGAAGCAGCACAACTCTGGAGTACTGTCTGCAGCTGCTGCTGCATGGCCTCCTCCTCGTTGTCCGCGTCGAGGGTCAAGTCCTCTGTCTCTGCTGTGATTGCCGTGATGGGAGGCATCTCTGCAAGAGTAGCTGGTGTTGCTTTTGACGACAAAGCCTGAATAGCACCCCTCGCGTTTTCGATGTCCGCGCGAGCTTTGGCTGCTACTTCCTGCAATGAAGCCTGTTGCTGCCGGTACTCGTGGAGCTGACCCTCCCAAGTCTTTGCTGCCTCTGCAACGTGCTTCGTCCAGCGTGCCCTGTGCGCACGTCTGGCCTCTAGCGTTTCTGTCAGCGTCTTCTGAGCTTTTCCCAGGGCTGTTGTTGCAGAGTGCAAATTTTTGGTGGTAGCCTTCGAGTGTTCTTTTTCCAGCTTCTCTATATCGGTCTCCATTTTGGCAATCAAATCTTTTGTATCCTGCGGCATCATAGTGGGATCGGTATATGCAGTCTTCAATGCATTCACCACTTCCCTTTTTTGAGCGATGGTCTCGTTGGTCTGAGCCACCATAAAGGGAGTCGATGAGGCAACAGTCGGCATCAAATTTGACGCTGCACTGTCGAGCGATGGCCATGGTGGGAGCTCTGTCGCTAGTGGCGTGAAGGGAGACTGTCCCATTGAAGGATTGGCACTGTCCTTTGTCTTGCCTTTCCCTCCTTTGCCCTTTCCCTTCTGCTTGCTTTTGTTGCCTTTCTTGGTGTGGTGATGTCGTTGAACATCTGATTTGGCACTTTTTGTACTGGCCTGGGACTGTGATCTCGATTGCGACCTGTCCCATTGATGCAATCCATTGGCATTTTCCCATCCGTCCCACTCCCGGGACCATTCTTCCCAATCTGTCCAGCTGGCATGCTCTTGATGCTGCGGCTGTTGCTTGGGTTGCGTATTGTGACGAGTACCGCTCGTCCAGTGTGCGTAGCATACGACACACTTTATAGCTTGCTTTTTGTTTATTCTTTGACAGTTGGAACACCGCCAAGGCCACAAATCTGTCTCCATGATCTGCTTTGAAATCTTCAGCAAGAACCTGCTGTCCCTGGAATGATGAGCCGAAAGTGTTTGTCGAACTCTTTTGAGGCGTGACAAGTTCAAAACTACCCACCCTTTGCGGTGTAGGAACCAGTCTCGACGTGCAGATGATCGCTGCCGTCGACTCCGCCTTCTCTGCGTTCCAGTGAGTGTTGGAATTTTGAATAAAATCAAATCCCACGATCAGCAAAGAAAAAGGAGGAGAAATGAGCACATAAATCAGCAAGAATATCAAAATTGTGGTTGTGCCAAGGCGAAATCCGTAGCACTGTTTGATCACGCAAAACTTGTCCACAAGGCTATAAATATAGCAGCAGGTGGAAATGAATTGTAAAATATCCAAAATGTAAGAGCCCAAACAGACAATGATCAATCCAGCGAATCACCCAAATAATAGTCACCGGTGTCCAGCCACCGCAGAACCAGGAAAACCAAAAAGGATGTGAAATACGCAGAAAGAATGTCAGTGAGCAGCCACAAAAGAATTGTAAATTGACAATAAGAATCCACACCAGCGCGAAGCAGTTGAGTGGGATTCCAATGTAAATTGTACCAACCTTGGAGACACAACGATAGCTTAGGGACAAGTCAACCTAAGCAGCGAAGCACCAGGCAAGGTGTCAAAGGTCACCACGTAGACCCGTGGGCAAAGATCCAAAATGCCCACTCAGGCTATGGCTCGAAAACCGACCCCCGGAGAACCACGGAAAACGAGGGGGGAATTGAACCAAATGCCTTGGTATAAACCATGGTAATAAAAAAAACCCTCTGGTTATGTCAAAATAGCTATTGAAAATGGCCATTAATAGTGGATGTTCCCATTAAACATGGTGATTTTCCATAGCTATGTTAATTTACCAGGGGGTAAATCATCCCTAAATGGTAGCTTTGTGATTGGGTTTCCCACATGCCCCAAGTATCCCCATACCTCGACGACGTCCGGACCGTCCGAGACTCATAAGTCAACTGGATCCGCGGCGCGTGACGACCCATGGCTTTGAACCAGGATCGTCCACCACCAAAGTGGTCAGCAACGGTACGCGCTAGGCCGGGATTACACCCGGGGATCCAAAGAAGAGCTGTTGAGGTTCAGTCTTCAACATGTTTTGCGTTTTTTCTTTTTTTGTTCAGGATCTTCAAAGTTGGAGCTAAGAAATGGAGTAGTTCTGTGGATGTCGCTGACACATTGCCCATGTTCATAGGGTTGCGTTGACACTAAATGAGTTCTCTTGCAGCCGCTGAGCCAGGTTGTTCAACGTGAAAGAAATGCATGAAACATAATGATACATACATCGACCCCACATGACCTTCAGGACACGCTACATCAAAGTGCATGACATGACATGTCCATTTACGTGAAAATATACATGTCGTAAAATGTCGTATTTTTTTTGCGGTACACCATCCCATTTCATGGGAATGGTGGCAATGGATGACTACCCTCTGGTAAACTAACAGTTTGCTATTGAACATGGTGATTTAGTTCGGGGATTTCCGCATTAATAGCATGGTGATTTTCCATAGTTATGGGACAGTTTACCAGAGGGTATCACAAAAATCCTTACCTGTGGATTCCTTACCTGTGCCCACTTCTTCTTGGCATGACCTGCACCTGCCTGAAACCGAAGCCAAGCCAAATACGCTGTACATATCTGTACATTAAGATATGGCAATGGAAGATCGTTTACATCTGGGATTTTCCGGATGGTAAGCCAACTGAGACTTCGTCGAGTATCCATATTTACATTGTCTTTTCACATTAAAACCTCCATGTACAGATGATGTTCCTATTAGATTCTCGATTTATAAATAATGTATGATGATTTTCGGATAAAAAACACCATATCATGCAATATCTATAAAATATGTTTGATACCCAACTAACTTCTTCTGGTCTAGCAAACCCGAGTCCACTTCTCTCCTCGTCATGATGTCAGCCAGCACCCTAGAGCTTTCTTCGCTGCTGTCGCCAAGCCACTCCTGCACAGGCCACCCTACGGGTCAGTAACAATGGACATCGCCCATGGGCAGCAACAAATGCTAACAGCATGAATTCAGCGATGACGAAGTCACAACCACTGCACCCAAATTTTGACTCGATCAACTTAAGCAATAGCCACGTATCCCAAGCAGCTATATTCAAATTAGCTCAACGTGTTTAATTCGCAAATCTGGTTTTTTGACACTTACAAAGTTGAATCATAAGAGTTCCACCTCAATTCCTAAGTAATTTGGTAACCTTGGGGAATGCGTCCAGATGGTCCCAAAAGGGAAAACCCGCCCAGGTCATTGAACAAAAAACATATCATATCGATAAAGTCATCTTTGCTAACTCATTCTTTGGGTTCTATGTCACATCATCTAAATTTTGGATGGAACCCTTATAAACATTTTAGGTTCGAGTGCTGAAACTTACCTTCCAAATCCCATAACTATTGGGTTCCATGTTGAAACTGATAAACTGGGAGGTACAAATGGGTTGATTCAGTTTGGTTATACCTGTTACCCTCCAGTAAATTAACAGTTCGACCCTGGCAAATGGGGGTTAGAAGATTAGTTTCCACATGTTTCCACTAAAAATTTGTCATTTTCAGAGTCCAACTGTTTATGTACCCTAGGGTATACCTCGAACATAAGAAACATATGGGTAAAGTATAATATTTCACTAACCTGAATCTTGCGGCCATTTGGGGATGATTTCCCTTATTAACATTTATGAACCTTATTAACAGTGAGGTCGTGATCAAATTTACCCAGAAACATTGGAGTATCCAGCAGTAGCCCATGTTAGGCCCATGCTCAAACATCGCCAAATCTATTGGTGGTCTCGACCGGACAGCTCGATATTTCTTTGCACCAACCTGCGACCTGCACGGAAATTGCAACATAAATCAAACTCCAAGTCCCATGAAAAAAATAGGAAAATCATAGGAAAATGCAGGTTTATCCACTAGAAATGGAGGTTTTATATGGTTTTATATGGGAAAATCATGGGAATATTAGTGGGATGTACCCTCTGGTTATGACTAACATAGCCATGGAATCCATGGCTCATTTATAGATGGTTTACCGTTCTTAAAAATGGTGGATCTTTCCATGGCGAACTCTTTTTTATAACCAAATGGTAAATCATTATAAATCACCATTTTTATCAGCCATCCCATTTTGATCAGCTATAGTTCCCCATTATTATCAGCTATAAATCCCATGAAATTCCCATGAAATTCTTCCCATGTTTTCTTCCCACCTCTCGTGGAGTCCAGGCTTCAAGCCAAGCATAGGGTGTCACAAGCCTGGGTGAAAGAATGTGGACCTATATTAATATATGTATGTATGTATTACTGCATACATATATACATACAACAAAAAAACTAAACACTTAAAATGTAATATAATAACACCGAAGAAGTTAAAAAAAAACAATTGATTCAACACCGCTTTTTTGAACACACACACACATATATATATATATATCACTGTTACTACTTATGTGAAACATCTTAGGATCCACCAAATGTCATGGGATTGAATAGGATTTGATGGGATTCAATGGGATTCTGGTGATGCCCGAAATCCTTCGCCAAGTTACATAACTCCTATGGATGGTTCTGGTAGCGACGCTACACCCCCCTTGTGAGAGGGCCTGTGATATGACCATTGAGGGGACCCTACGGGGGCTGATCGATTGGAGTTGGGTATGGTCTGGGTGTTTTTTGACCTTTCATACTTCAGGGCAGGTAGCGATGGTATTGGCAGTGCTTCTCTTACTATCATGCTGATTGCTGAATGCTTGTTGTTTTCCTCTTCGACGGAGGTTAGCAAAGTAGTTTTGCCAGGCATATCAACCATCAAAGTAAAACATATTTTCCTTTCATCCTACTGAAAATACCTTTGTAGTCGTTTGTTGTTTTGGCTACTGCTGCGATGGTTTATTTATAATCAGCACATCAATGCATTCACCATCCAAATGGAGGCAGTCTTTTGCGTGCTAGGTATCTGCAATTACCTTGAATGTATGAATATATATATATATATATGTATATATATATGTGTATATATATAATATATAATATATATATAATATACATACATATATATATGGTTAAATTAAGATGATTCATACAGCCTGAAAACTAGTTGTTATCTTGCGGCCATTTGGGGATGATTCCCTACATTCATTATCATTCCAGTGACGCCACGACTTTACATATGGAGAATGGGCGAATAGGGATTTCAATGGAAGTGGGGTTGAATAGGATTAAATGTATATAACGTGAAATAATATGTGAAATAATATGTGAAATAATATGTAACATGATGCAATACAACGTGATATAATGCATTTAATGTATATCATGTATATCATGCGTATATGATCTGTGCGCGCTCCTGCCCCTCATTTCTCTTTATGGGTTTTAACGGCCTGCTGAAACGCATTCCTATTGCTAACGAAGGCCCCATTTTAGCCTTGAACTGAAGGGTGTTGGTCAAACCCGCATCAATATGGACCTTACAAATTCTATAATAATCGAGATGGGCTTTCTTTTTTTCCAGTGGGAATTTCAGGATCTTAAAATGGAGGTACTGTACCATATAAGGCCATATTTTGTGGGGATATCCCCTTACATAGGCCTTATATAGGCCTTACAAATGGTAGGTACCTCCAATCAATCGGTTCCTGAAATGGCCACTGATATTTTCATGTGTTGGAAGTAATGTCACAGTAGGACTCAATGACCCACATCTCTCAATCCCCAGTGAAGTGGGATGATCCTCCAATGGAATCGCCACGCCTTACTTTTGGTGCTGAACTTGCTATGAGTTGTTCTTTTTCTTCGCAGAATTCGAGTTAGAATCACCGTTAACTTAGTCACCAACCATACGTACAATTACTAGCCAAATCGTTTCTGACCAAAATTCAACCAAGTAAGCTCACGATGTGTGGCACCATCATTTGCCTCAACTATCATATATCTGGGTAAATTATAATATTTCACTAACCTGGATTAAGGCCCCACAAGGGGATTATTTCCCTTGTAAACCATGATTCCAGGCTTAGGTTGCAGTGAGGTCGTTATAATTTACCAAGATATACACATATATATAATATTCAAATAGATACACACATATTATACTAATTGGTGGTTTCAACCCCCCATTAGTAAAATATTAGTCAGATTGGATCATCCCAACTATTGGGGAAAAAACATGTTCCAAACCACCAACCAGACAATTAACCACTATTAACCACTATTAACCACTATTAACCATCATCAACCATCATCAACCATCATTAACCATGGTTTCATCACCCAGGTATTAACCATATATTTATATATTAAATCATATGTATCCCAACATCTTTGGTGAACTCCTCCCCTTGCAGCCCGGGCACACCACCACTCCCCCAGCTTCCAAGCTGTCGCGCAGCAAGGCCAGCCACTGGCGTGGCCGCGCCAAACGGCAGAGCACGTTGCAGGCGAGGATCAGATCGAAGCGGGCACCTGCGATGGATTGGATTTAGCAACCATGGGGATTCATATGGTTTAATATGGTTTATATAACATGGTGTAATATTGTTTAATATGGTCTATATAATATGGTTTAATATGGTCTAATATTGTTTAATAAGGTTTAAAAGGGATCATTGGAATCATCATTGGCTTAATGACTGTTCTATCTTCTGCCACCATCACATAGGTGCTTCTGAACATTGCCCATCTTCGACGCCCTACAATTCTGAGCTGCTTGGCAGTATCCCCCCCAAAAAAATACAAACACTACCCTCTGGTAAACTAACATAACTATGGGAAATCACCATTTTTAATGGGAAAATCCACTATAAATGGCCATTTTCAATAGCTTTTTGTTAGTTTACCAGACGGTAAATATTGAAATCTTAAGCCAAGGTTTCCCGAGTGAATCTCGGATTGTTTCAGTGTTTCGCACGTACAGAAGAATCAACAACGAAAAATGACCGTGTCACACAGCTAAACCAGCAGTATCGTACGTAACAAAACATATTTTCGGGGCATAACCCCTTACATAGCCCTAAAAAATAGACCTTATATGTGGTAATTACCACAAATAAATCGGTTCCTGAATGGACCACTGAAAAACCATGACCCATCCGACAGAGATCGACTCACCTGTCTGCAGAAACTCTGTCGCATCCATGCAGGCGAAACTGCAGCGCTCAGGGCGCACTGAAGTGCTGATGCTGGCAGCGCAGCGGACCTAACCGTTGAGATTCGTGCCAAGTGTCAAGTGTCTGTAGGGATCGTTGGGAAAAGCTCGGGAAAAGCTCGGCTGACACACACACACACATATGTATATATATATACATGTGTGTGTATGTATATTCAACGATTATATATATATACATATATACATGTGTGTATACATATATACGTATATTATGCATATGTATGTATATATATATATATGCAACATACATGTGTGTCAGTGAACATATATGTGTGCATGTGCATTAGTGTTTTAATGCTGTTTTCTTTTTTTCATGGGCACAAGAGTTTGTAAACATGCAGTGTATACTGTAACTGCAGGTTAGAAGTCTGAACATGGTGGCCACAACATCACTGGGTTCCTTGCCACGTGAAGTGTGTATGCAGGAAATCTGAAATCGTTGTACTCTTTACATTGTGTCTCATAATGAGTCATGATCACACATAATACGTCATCCAGACTTCCGGAAAGTTTCAGGCCCACAACATTTATAGTCGTGGTGATTGTCCAAAGATTACATAACTATGAAATATAGATGCAACACATGAATATATGTTGTTTTAGAGCTACTAATTTAATAGATAAACGAACACACACACACACACTCTACGAATAATGTATATATATATATAGATAACACATCTCCCTCTCCATCGCCCTTCTCGAAGAGTTCAGCTAAGCTTGAAGGCGAGTTTAAAAAGCAACCTCGCTATGTATATATATATATGTGTGTGTGGATATATAAGTATATACTTACATGTATATAATATCCATTGCATATAGGGTCATCTAGATTTGAAAATTCAAAGATTCCCAGCAATTTCTCACCTCAACCATGCCATCCCTTTCGCCATCCCACCTGCTGCCCGGGCAGCACGTAGGGCACGGCCCGGCGCCGTTGCAACGTGCCGCAGGCCTGGACGAAGCTCAGCGACGTGTCGAGGCCCACGACGCGTTGGAAGCGCTCCGACAAGGCGAAGCTGAGAGCGCCGCAGGCGCAGCCCACATCCAGGGCGTGGTGGAAAGAGGTGGCGTGCTGGAAACAAATCTCCTGAAGATTCATGGGGGATGTGAGAATGAGACTATATATATATATTTATTTATTTATTTATCTAATTTTATTTATTTATGCACATATGCATAGTATGGGGATAACATTGTTACGGATAACATATTTAATAGAATGAAAACGGAGTTCCTGAAGTGGAGCATTTAATTCCATGGGATAATATGAAGGTAACATGGATTTACACCGATTTACACATTCAATAGTTGGGATAATGTTGGGATATCATCGCGCGAGCGATGGAACAATGATCGCAAAACCGCGTGAGAGTTCAATCTGGGTATCAGGAAATGAAGACACGTTGGGAGCTGGGGATGATAACATTGGGTATAGTTTGGGTAATTATAGTTCAAAATACAGGGGTTGGTAACTGTCCCATTTTGGGTATATTGGACATCACCTTATAGTAGCCATTATCGACCATATACCTAATGGTTGGGTGATGTTCAATGGGGACATTTAATGACCCATGAAATAGTTCAAATATGTTCAGCTGACATGTCAATGGGAGTGGTTGCAATGTTTCAATGTATACAGTAGTGACATGTAATGACTAAAGTGGAAACAGAACTCCTTTTGACAGAACAGGTCGTGGGAACTGGTGTCAAGGCCGCAACGAACCTTACAAAATAATACCCAGCAATTGGAACATTACCCATAGGATCCATGTATTGTATATATGCTCACATTTGGGGTATATTGATGGTAAATGTTACCGTATATAGCAGCACCATGGATCCTATGGGTTAGGAAACATCATCCCGTACCAATATGTTTGCGGTAAAAAAAGACACTCAAATAGCCACCAAATCACCCTGAAAAACCATGAAAAACGACAGTTCCTCAAAAAAGTCAAAGGTGCCTTGACACGTTCGAAACCGGAGGTGATCATAGTGGAACGACCCAACAGGGCTTTGTCAAGGAAGCCTCGCTTCCGTAAAGGCAAGCTGGATGGGTTTTACCATGATTTTTCCACCGAAGTTGAGATGTGTGGGGTTGGCCTCAATAACCTAAGTCTGTGCTACCGTGAACGAGAGTTTCAGTATGTTTCAGTGGAGGTTAATGATGTGATGATGTGTCATGATGTTTGAATTGGCTTTACTGTAAATCTGGTTGGTGGTATACCATGGTATACCTACCCCTCTGACCTACCCCTCTGAAAAATGATGGAGTTCGTCAGTTGGGATGATGACGTTCCCAAAATATGGAAAGTCATAAAAGCCATGTTCCAAACCACCAACCAGTTAATTAACCACTATTTGCCAATATTAACCATCATTAACCATCATTAACCATCATTAACCATGGTAATTGCCCAATTTCCCATCATTTCCCACCATTCAGGGTGCAATTGAGGCAGTGATTGGGTCTACCTCTACGCTGACCGTTTTGATGGGCAACGACAAACACATAGCGCCAGGCAGCTGGATTTCGGCCCGTAATGGAAATGCAAATACTCGTTGAGTGCGGTGTCCTAAGAATGGGTTTCCAACTGGCGCGGCAACTTTCGGGGAAGTCAAAAAACATGTGTTTGATGATTTGATGCTACGGATACTGGCATTTCTGTAGGAAATTGGTGAAACGATATTTGAACATGGAATTTCCGTACAATCTCTGATTGCATGCTTCCAACCTAAGATAAACTTTGGAGTTATCTTTCTTGAATCTTGGGCCAACATTATAGCCAATCTCCTGAGACCACTGCGTGGGAGCCCTTAGTTACCGGGACCAAAGCATTCTGGCATCCCAAAGCTTCAAATTTGATGAACCTTTTTGCGCTCCCAAACATGGATCATATATGCGCATTGCTCTTTTAGATATGTATATATATATATCTATCCATCCATCTATCTACCTACCTACCCACCTATCCATCCATCCATCTATCTATCTATCTGTAACACATTAACATCATCAACGTGGATCATCTTACTTTGGTTCACTTGGCTTGCCCTTAAGATCTACCTCCAGCCAAGAAATTGCCCTTAAGAAATCTCTCCGGCCCAAGGCTCTGTTTCGTACTCCCCAGCTGCGCCAATGGGCCCACCATTCGTCGCAAAATTCCGCTGGGTGCTGGTGAGGGATCTGCCTCGCTTCTGCTGCCTGGAACGCCTGGGAACGGATGATGGATGCGGTCGGCTTTTCAAAATGCCAAATCAGAAGAGGTTATCTTCCCACTTACGAAGCAGGTATAAAGTTATAAAGTATCTGAATTCAAACATGTCATTTGAAATCATGTGAGTGGTTTGGTTTGCAAACATTGGTGTTGGTCCAACATCCAGTTCATGACATGGGGTCTAAGGAGCGAAAACGTTTTGCAAAAACCGTGTTCAACAAATACCCGCCGTACAACCACACAAGAGCCGCTCCTATATAGTATGTCCACTTATCCGCATGATAAGTGGGGTAAATCATAGTTGTCATAGTTTGGATATGTTTGGATCGGCGCAAACCCTGCTGCCATAAACGCTAACCTCCAACTGTGAAAGAAAAAAATCGTCTATTTTTGGGGGGTTCACCACCATTACATCACCATGGTATCCCCATGTCCCCATTGTGTGCCTTACGTTGGTAAAACATCCATTAGTTGTTTGAGAGGCTTAAATCACACTAAATCGCAATTTGTTGGTTGAAATCCATTCAATCACCACTGTTTGGTTGGCTAAACTCACATCAAATCACCATGTTTGGTTGGCTAAAACATGCTACCCTCTGGTAAACGTTTACATAACTATGGAAAATCACCATTTTCAATGGGAAAATCCACTATAAATGGTAATTTTCAATAGCTATGTTTCAATTACCATAGGGTAAATCCCATTCATATCCCATTGAATCACTATAAAATCCCATTAAATCACTATAAATATCTATAAATCACTTTTTTTGGGGGGTGACTGCACCGTTTCTCGCGACGTGCCACCGGTGCAGCAGCAGTGCCACAAGAGCCGCCGCGGCCGCGGCAGAGAGCAGCAAGTCACGGGACCAGGGTGATGCCATGCCATGGGTTGGTGGTTTCAATCCCTCTGAAAAATAGGAAAGTCAGTTGGGATGATTACCCTCTGGTGAACTAACATAGCAATGGAAAATCACCATTCTTAATGGGAAAATCCACTATAAATAGCCATTTTCCATTGCTATGTTAGTTCACCAGAGGGTATCCCATATATGAAAATAAAATTCCATGGTTCCAAAGCACCAACCAGGAATTTTTAACATGCAATGGATTGGTATTAACGATTTATAGATATTTATTGGTATTATTTGAAACATGATAATGGTAAAACAGAATCTATTGGTGCAAAAACATATTATAAAAAAATATAGATTCACGTGTTTACCTGGCATTTTATATAGGATCCATGGTGCTGCTATATATGGTAACATTTACCATAATATAATTTATAGATTCACTTTTACCTGGCATTATACAGTACAGTATATAGCCTGGTTGGTGGTTTCAACCAACCCCTCTGAAAAATAGGAAAGTCAGTTGGGATTATTCTTCCCAATATATGGAAAAAGATAAAATGTTCCAAACCACCAACCAGTTACAGATTCAGTTTTACCTGGATATATATATACCCTACAAGTCATGTGACATGGTTTAACCACGACGTTGTCGGAGATCAAGGTTTTACCTCGACGTTGGGTTTATGTCCAAAAACTGCATATTTATGTTTTGTTCAGGTGATG
>Ga0126342_10003810_pt1 | contig 25281 bp, 19 predicted proteins | sample Cyp1metagenome_FD_92528 | JGI IMG/M metagenome (GOLD analysis project Ga0126342, IMG submission 92528) | Coral microbial communities from Lord Howe Island, Old Settlement Bay, Australia - Cyphastrea 1 metagenome | ecosystem: Host-associated > Invertebrates > Cnidaria > Coral ... | reverse complement strand
CCAATCAGAATTGATTGAGGTTTACTTGCGCGCGTTCCAGTGGAGGTATGTCAATCGCCTCACTCTGATTCGCACGAAGACCATCAACCAGCTCAACTTGCTGCGAAAGTGAAGAAGAAAACACAGTGCGCAGACTGTGTTGTGATGGCTGTCATTGGGAAAACAGCACTTTGAAGAAATACATGTACCCCACCACAGCGAGAAGGAAAAAAAAGTAAAACCACTCTAAATGCGTACTGATTTCGACAAATTTTGGACAAAAATGATGATGAATATGCCACGCAGGCCACGTTTTCTCTTTCCTATTTTGATGTGATGACACATATTATGCGGGCAGAGCCTATTCCAAACGATGTTAAATTTCACATAATTCTCGGTCAAAATTGCATGAAAACACAAGCGAAATATGACTTTTTCAAAAAACACCAGCCAATTTCCACATCATTTTGTGCATGCTGAACAAAAAACGCTTAATGCCTCCCACACGAAATGAACTTTAAGTGGACCTGATGATGATGATGAAATTGTGCAAAACGCACGTACGGAAAACGGCGCGACGGGTTGTTTATCAACAAGTTCCATACAGTTTACACAACAATTACTGGGATCTTTCCAATCCATCAGTTTAGCCGACTGATCACCCAAGTTACACACCGACCCAACCTACCCAGATCATATTGTAAGGTGTACACTCCCCCAGTATCCTCCAGCAAACTAACATAGTTATGTCAAACGGCCCATTTGTAGACCATTTACCTTTTTAGGATGATGATGTTCCGACGCAAAGTGTGTAAATTTACCAGTGGAAAGTTGGCACCAGAATGTAACTTCAAAACTCCTCCACAGTACACGCAGAAAAAAAACCCGCCCAAACCTACTGTGACCATTTCTTCTTGCCTTGGACGGCCATCTCTTTCAAAAGAGGCTCAGCACGGGAGATCTCCCCGCTACGCGCGCAGACATCCAGCAGGGCATTGTAAGTCGTGACTGAAAACTCCACCTGGAAATCCGGCCAACAATTATGGAAATCTGTAGGATTCATATTATAATATATTACAATTACGAAAATCTATATTATGGAAATTAGAATTTATAATTAATATGAACAATACTTCGAACTGTAATATGGATTAATGTGGATTAACACTGTGGACATTTATGGTTGGGTTGTGGCAATACTAAAGAAAAACCACAACAAATCGATTAGCCTCTGCTAATTTAACATAGCTACTGGAAAATCAACCAACATGTCTAATACGTAAATCATTTCTCACTAAATGGACCATATTATTAAATATATATATACATACACAATAGCTAAGCTATGTTAACCTACCGGAGGATAACCACATAAGGATATATTAGCTATATATATATATGGATAGGGATTGCCAACCCTCTTAATGCCCTTAATTTGAGGGCTTTAGAAAGGCCCCAAGAATCTTGGGTTACCATTCAATATGTACCATACGACTTACATAAACACAAGTAGCGGAAGGGTGTTACACATTGGACCATTTATATGCATTTACAGTGAATATGAGGGGTCATGAGGAGTGTCACTCTTGCAGAACGATTTTTCCATGATTTTCTTATGACTGATACTACTATGATATCTTCAGCACCACCTTTCTTAGAGGGTGGTGGGGCCGTAGCATTCCCCGCCTTTCCGCGAATCATCTCATCATAGACGTCCCAAACACGGTGGAAGGATTTTTGATGATTGAAGCTCTTCAAAACCTGAGCTTCACCAGATTTCACCAGACCACAACTACCTTCCAGCAAATCAAGAAAACAATACGGAAATCAATGGGATTCCCTGGAAAAATATTGAATTACATTGGTGGATTTTCCTTGGTTTTCCCATATCGATGTTGGTTTTCCCCTAGGGTACTGGTAGCTTTTGCCTTTGGCTGATCCGGCTACTAGAGACTGGAGGACTCTGGAGGTGTTGCCTCAATAGAAGACTTCTGCGGAGGGGATATGGTTTCCATGGAACTCCACACAGTGGCCCACCACTATGGCTGGTAGCAACCAGCAAGTCTCCATGAAAAATCATCAGTTTTACAACATTCTTTAAACATAAAACAAACCATCGATTGGAATTGCTACCTTCATTGAAAACGGCCGGCTTCCGATTTCCACATTGACAGTCGTGTTTCAGCTGGTGCATCACGCGGCAACATTCCCACTGTCTGGTCTTGGTCCAATCAACTGTTTCCTCGCGAAAGTCTCCTTGCTGATTCACCAGAATCATCATCAAAATTACCCTCTGGTAAACAAACAGTTTGCTATTGAAAATGGCCATTTATAGTTGATTTACCATTAAACATGGTGATTTTCCATAGTTCTGTTAGTTTACCAGAGGGTAATCAATACCAAATGGCCAGTGAACGTGTTTGAAGAAAACAATAAACATATCAGCTAGTTTTCGAGAGCATGGTGTCATATGTTTAAACTCCAAACATTCAAGTTGGTTTGCCAACTTGGGTCTAACCTTTCTCAGCCCACCCGGAAAATATTGTCGTCATTGGGATCAGAATAACAAATATGGTTGAACGTTAAACATAAATGAACAAAAACGTAAACCACAGACCAGTTCTCACCATTGATTAGTATACCCATCATTTCCTCATTCATGTGAGTAAAACAATAACAAATCACCCATATGTGCTTGAAAAACCATTCATCTGTGGTTTTTATTGGGGATGGTGGATCCATGTGGATCCATCCTATTGCTTTACCAACATTGGATCCATTGGATGAGCACCATCCCAGCAACCGAGCTGTAAGTCACGGCATTCACCAAGCCCTTGGTCTGTGGCTCGGCCAAGGCTTGTTGGATGATGTCATAGGCGCCTGAAACCGAAGATTCCCATCGTGGATACTACTGGATTATGATCAACTCCAATATATACACCTTATGTATAAATATAATATTATAATATTGATCATATATTATTATATATATATATATATTAGTGAACTAGATGGGAATAGAACCCCCAGAAAAATCATCGACCAGCCGTCATTTATCATCAACTGTATATGACTTATGCCCCCATAAACGATGATTCAATATGATTAAGTCATATATTGAATCCCATTATATAAATTGCTAGTTGAATGGGGTGCATCAACCAACAAACACCGATCGTTTTTGGTTCCCCGTTGAATCTCCCATTGAAATGACAAGTCCTTGGGGGGTTAATCCTCAGCAACTTGGGATTCAACATGGTCGAAACTTGCAGATTTAGATCACAACAACTTACTGGGATTTCATGTGTGGCGGGTGAGATATGGACATACAATGCTCGTTGACCTTGTAATTTGGTGGATGCTATATGATCCTGCTAGAGTACACATTTGAAATCATTTGACACATTTAAACCATTTTAAACCCATATTTCGATATACATGATATTGTATACAGTATACAGTTTTTCAATCTGACTCAGTTCGAGTCCAAAATTTCCCTGGAAAATATCGCTACTGGCACCGGGCGCCCAGTGCGGTGATTTCAACCGTTTTTTGATCTGGGTGGGTGCCGATGGATCCACCCCAACAAGTTTCTATCGGCCCCATATGAGTCAATATGTCAATATGAGTTTAATTTTTTTGTGCCCGAAAAACGAGATGCCAAAAATGCTGAACACCATGAGGAGATCAGTGTATCGTGGTCCTTACATTTGACCAGATTCTTCCATACAGAAATATCCCATACAGAAATATGTTCTTCGTGAAAACCGGCCTTAAATTGTTCTCCCATTTTTGTTCCTAAACAAAAAACACGAGATTTTCCACGATTCTTCGTATAGCATCGTATAGCTCTTGCTGAACATTCCCAGCGCCTTCCGGATCGTTGTTGGAGGCCAAGGCTTCGACCATGCATCCCAAGGTGATACGGCTGGGAATCACGTTCTTGGCCTCGTATTTGGGCGATCAAAATGGCACATGCCCATGGCTTGTTGGCATTTCACCTGATGGCATCAAATGGCGTGCTGCACGCCGCTATGCCATTTATGCCGTTGGGAATTCACCAAATCCGTTGGGATTTCGACTCACTGCTGAGGCTCACTGCTGAGGTATCATGACTTCACCATGTGCGAAATGTCAGGCCTTCATGTCGTTCCAGGTGGCCCACACACCTTCCAAATCCTGCAGGAACTCCGAGATGCGACGAATCACAGGGGAGATGGCTATTGGGTCTATGACTTTCCTTGGGTTACTGATGGTGACTGAATATCTATGGATATTTATGGATATCTATTGGGATTCTCAACCAAAATGTGTAAGTGGGGGGGGGCTCTCTTAGTAACTTCTCTACCAATCATCCTTTGCGGAACTGGGATCCGAAAGGCCCCCGAAGCCATGAACTCAGTATGCTTTAACAGCCCATGTTCTTTGATGAAACAGTTATATATTATAATATATATATATGGGGTTGGTAAAACAGGAATAAACCATCCCCAAATGGTAGCCCAAATCGTAGGTTTATGGCATTGGGTTTACCACATTATATATCATATTGCTGCTTACATATCCCATTTAAATCTCATATTCAAATCTCATTAGATCCCATTAAAAAAAATCCCATAAAATCCCATTCAACCCAAAATCAAAATAAAAACATCTCAGGAGATGTTCATTTTTCATCATTTTTCACATGGTTTCCACCAGGTGTTTTCCATAGGTGATCTCCAGCCGGACCTGGTCTGCGCCGTAGGCTCGGATGATGGAGCCCACCGTGTGAGCACTGCGCACCGACACCATGCCTTTCGGGTATTTCGGAGATTTCAGCGCAGAGTTTTGGAGGAAACAACATGGCAAATGTTCCCATCTGCAAAGGAGATATTTTGGGGAGATTTTTGGTGACGAGGAAACCCATCTGCAAAGCATGTTAAACTTGTGAAATGAACTTTCAATTCCCCAAACTCACTGAGCTGAGTGAGATTGCTCAAATTACAGGAAACCACGGTTTCTTGTTTTTCCCCTCACTCATCAAAATGGTTGTCTGATTGTGGCTTTGGGATACACCTGGCTCTATCATCGCCCAGGCTCCAGTCTCTTCGCGGAGTTTCTGCACATATGCCAACAACTCTTTCACCTTGCGCCAGACCATTTTTGGATGGCCATGTGTGTGGATACTTGGATGTCCCGCGTAAGACTTTGAATAATCTTTGATCTCCATCATGCTAACTTATTATCGAAATTAAACATGGTATACCAAATAACAGCAAATATGGACAAAACACCTGTTATATGTATGGGTTTGACTGAAAATTGGCCACCCCAAGATCCCGTAGTTGATCATCATGTTCCCCTATTATTCAATGGCCATTCAATGGCCATAACCGGAAGGTATACCTCATTTCAGACAAACCCAATTATCATGTTGTTTAATATCCAAATTCTATTCCCAATATATTTCCATATATATATATATATCCATATATTTCCACTATACTGGGGACATCCCTGCATATCCCAAGATACCCTCCAGATCCAGTGATGTATAGTTATTCCCTGCAATAGCTAGATCTGTAGATATAAGATGATATAAAATCATAAAAGATAATTTTGCCAAATCTCTACTAATTTACATTGAGTATGGGTCAAAATTGAGAACCCCAATTGTTGGATGGTTATACTAAAAATCGACTTCAACAAATTCGGAATCCCCCGGGTACCCCAGGTCGCGTGCGCATCCATGGTGTCCCTGGCCTGACCGCATCGAATGCATGCTTCGTAGAGCGATCCCAACAGCACCTCGACGAATGCGCGGGGCTCCAACAAGAAGGGAGATATGGTAAAACAACCTAGACCCTCCAAGTACCCAAAAATGGTGTTTTAGCCCATCGATTCGATTTTAGTACTTCTACAATTTTTTTGGGGGGTACGAACTAACATAGATGTGGAAAAACCGGTAGTAGCTCATTTTCCCAGGGAAACCATGGTTTTCCACATGTTTTTTTATGTGTACCCCATGGAAAATAGGACAACAACATATAAACAATAACAAATAAGATAAATTTATCAAAATGATAAACAACCGAATAACAATGGAATGTACATAAGATAATGATAAACAAGTAAACATATTGGATAATAACGTATAATTGTATAATAAGATGGGGATAATGGGGACTCTAACGAAACGCATTGGACAGCAAGATAACATTGATAACATGCACAAGATAACAATACAACAATTTATCATAAGTAGCAATAGCAACAGTAGTAGTGGTGGTGGTGGTGGTAACTAGTAGTAGTGGTAGTGGTAGTGGTAGTAGTAGTGGTAGTGGTAGTGGTAGTAGTAGTGGTAGTGGTAGTGGTAGTAGTAGTGGTGGTGGTAGTAGTGGTAGTAGTGGCAGTAGTAGTAGTAGTGGTAAGGAGGTGGTGGAGGTGGAGGTGGAGGTGGAGGTGGAGGAGGAGGAGGAGGATACAAAACTAAAGATGAATAATTGTGAAAACAATTGAAAACATATCTAATTACAGAAGTACTATAACTTATTTTTGACAAAAAAACAATAACATAAAAAATACAGTATCAATGTACTCATAATGACAATGGTGATATTGAAAATTGGCAATTTGTGCAAAGCCTACGAACTCGGCAACAGGAAGATCAGAAGTACGTGGAAACGATGGATAGCACCTAGTGGACACATCCCCAGTTATACACCAGTTTTAGGAGTCGATTAGATTTGATTCTTGGGTATTTGGGGGTGCAGTTACAGTGAGTCATAAGTGGATATATGAATCAAAGGGCTATAGGATAAAGGGGTTATATACTTATGATAAGTTATGATACTATACTACTATACACACATATATATATATATATGTATAGTATAATATACACATACACGTCATATCTCAACTTATGGGGGATAGAATCCCATAGTTCTAGCATGTTATAACCATTTGTTTCACCGAATCCATGACTCAAGTAGAATCGATGTCGGCCTCGTCCATTTCCTTGTTGGCTCTTGAGTCAATGACATTCATCACCTGCTTCAAGTAGTCGTCCTCCGGGTAAAACTGAGCCAACTCTGCGCTTCTGCGCTTCACAACACAGGGTGCCCATATTCATGGCAACTGTCATAAATTTGAACTGTGATAAACAGTGATACCCTATTTTCATCTATTTTCAGACAAACACATTTCCCGGATGACTTTTTGAGGCTTGGAGAAGATGCTCACGGCGAAAACAATCTTGTCTGGCTCAAAAAAGGGGTTCCAACCCAGGAAATTGGTCATGCTTCGTATTTACTCATGATGATCATATCATGACCGTGATGACGATCCGTTTTCGGAGGTTAAATTGTTGCCCTTTACGTAACAATTTGGCTAGTGATGCAAAAACTCACCCTTAATGGAGAATCAATAGATCGGCGAGGGATGGTTGGGATTCCTGTCAGCCAACAGTTCTATGTGACCCTCAAGTTTCACCAAGTTTCACCGGATACGAATGGCCATAGGCGCAAAAAAAAAATTCTTGGAGACCTCATGTTAATTCCATGGAATCCACCAGCTGTGTTTTCCCTGATCGCTTTGTCATGGTTTGTCTGAAAATATTTGATGCCCCACAAAAAATGCATGTTTAATGGAGGAAAAAAAACATGATAAACCATGGATTTTAGGGGTACCCAATGCTCAGCATTGCTCAGCTGCGTCCTTCATGTCCTTCTGGACACCCTTCAAAAGAATGGAGCCTGGCTGCTGGAGTCAAAGCAGCATGGTTGTCACCAATGATCTCCTAGTGATTGTTCAAAAAAACATAAAACAACATACAGAACTATACATTTACCATAAATATCATAAATGAAGTAGTAGATTGCTGTATAGCCAGGGGTTTACATCCTCAGAAGAACTTCTGCAAATAACTTTATACCAAAGGTTGGTTGTTTGAACCAACCCAACAGTGGAAAACAACTATATAATGCTCGGGATTATCATCCAAAGTATCGTTATAAATAATGCCAGCTGTCCATTGACTTCATTCAAAGGGTCAATCCTTCCCTTGCGAACCTTTGACAGCGCGCTATGGAACATCACCAGTGTTGGTAAACCCTCGAACTAACTGGGCGTTTCCATTATCTATGTGAAAAATTGCTGGGTAGATCCCTTTTTTAATCCAATCAACTCCCGTCATATTCCCATTATAGTCCCACTAAATCCCTATAAATCCCTAAAAAACCCTATAAATCCCTATATAACTATTGATATTATATCTCACCAGTCACTGGAACGGCAGGTTTTTGTCTGAGGAGCAGGTCACGTTGTTGGGATGACAGCCGCGTTTCTCCATGTGCTTCAAGACGTCCCAGCAGCGATCGGAATCGTTCTTCACCACCTCCGGAGCCAAAAATCTCCGTTTTTCAGCAACAAACTCTGGGATTTGAAAGGAAAAACAATAGATTTGAAACGGAGAATACGGGATTCAACCGGTGAAAAAGGGATTGGACGATATTTTTTTATCCCGAAATCCATCGCTGCGGATCATGCTTCAAACAAAAAACAATCTAACCAACAAACAGGGGAAACAGCGAAATCTAGATGTATAACCAGAATCTGGCTGGAGAAAAACAGAATTGAATTGAAACTAACCACTATGGGAATTTCAGAATAAACAAGATACATGGGAACAGCGACTAAAAGGGTTGGCGCCTTACCGACAAACGTGGGAAAGATCGCAGGCTGGACAGGCTGCTTTCAACCCAACGGAGATGTGTCAAAATGCCTTGTCAAATGGTTATGACTCAATATACATGGTGAAATCATATGACATAGGCAAGTAAACATCAATCTCCTGGTACCCAGTTATACATTAAAACTTGCAGTGTTTCTCAGTAGACAGTCCAATGTTTGTCAAGCTTGAGGATTTGGAGCCATGGCTAATTGGGGATGTCATAGAACCAACACAAATTGCAAAACTGGTGTCAACCAAGGATCAACTGGTTTGTGGTTGAGACAACCACCTCAATAATGGAGGCATCTTGTTGAAATCATGACTTCTAAAGCAACAAGAATTGGGTCCAGTGTTACTTTTTTTGTTTTTTTTCCCGCCTTGAACACATTCTTCCGGTTCATTGCATTGCGTAACCGTTCGGAAACACTATATATATTGGAGTCATGTATAACATAATTAACATGCGTGTGGGTCTGCCTGGTGCCGCCTCGGGGTACCCTGGCATTCATGCCCGAAGATGCGGACTGACTAGATTCCATGCGGGAAAACATGTTATATAGAACCTGCTAGGATCTGAGCTGCTACCTGATACAACACACACTCAGCATTGACTCAATCAATGCAGTCAATATAACTCGACAAAGGAAAGTAACCATTCACCACTGACAAGGAGCCTTGAAGCCAGCAAGACCCTTGCAGATTTATACATTGCAGTATACAGCCGAAAAGCAACACCACAACACTTAAGTCCAGAACTTAATATAAATCAATCTGATGTTGGTCTTCTTCCCTGTGAAACCACTATGAGGAATGGTTGTTTCATCCTTCGAGAAACCTTTATTGTTCTTGCTACAACGGCTTGAATTGAAGAGTGGATGAAAGTCGAATGGGTGTATTCAAAAAGAACATGACACAACCAGCTTCTTAAGATCTTTAAAGTGGATCCACTGGCACCTCAGTTCTCTAAAAAACCAATCGCCAAAGGAACCGAATCCAGGATGCGATGGAAACAAATCTGGATGGAGTGGTCATCGATCAGCGGAATGAAGTCAGTCATCAAATGCTCCAGTAACCTGGTCTTTGTCGTTGGCCAGGCTTGACATTCGAAGTTGTTTTTTGGTCATTCCTAATAGGATAAATAGGGTCGTCTGGTTGTAGCTTAAACATACTAAAAACATACTAAAAACATGTTAAAAGGAGAATAGACACAAAAACATGGTGATGTTTCCCAATGGACTGTGACATAGCTCGTTATTGATCTGACGGGATGTACGTCCTTCTTGGGGTCCAACCCCAGCCGAAGGCGGCTGTGAAGCTGGTGAAACCTGCAGTGAAATGTGTTCTGTGGGCAAACACCTGTGGTTTGTTGGTTGAAGCATCCTTAAAATTCCTTAAATATCCTAAAATCCGCGATGGTGCCATTCTTCGACTTTGTGAACCTTTCAGATCGCATCAATGGCTCTATCCTTCAGTAAACTAAGCTATGGAACATCCGCCAAATATGTAGGCCATTTTCCTAGTGAGCACCATGGAATTCCACAGTAGTTTTTTTTAGTATCTTTTCTGAAGGGCTCATCCATTGTCCTCATCACGTCAAGATGCTTCCAGTTGGACCCAGAGCCATTGAAACGAGCACCATCCAGCCGAAGCCGAGCCAAAGCAGCTTCCAGGTTGTCCTAGGCCGACCAGGAGTCCAGCGACCGAGGGATCCTCTGATGTATTTGTGTATTTTTACACAAAAACACACGAAAAATCGCAAGGTTTAATATGATGGATGATGACACTTTGAGATGCTTTTTGCTTTTCTGATACTATAACATTATGTGATGCCAATATATGTGTTTCAATGACATTCCATATGATGTTCGGTCCACCATTCATTTTCTATATTGTTCTTACCCTTACCTGTGAACACAACATACACAACATCACTCGCCCACATCGCCGACATCGCTGAAAACCAACCAAACAAGTTGAGACTCAGAGCTGTTTGATCCATATCTTAACACTCCAAATGGGGGTTCCCTAAAATGAGGGGGTACCCCAATAGCTGGATGGTTAATGGTTAATGGAAAAAACATGAATATTGAAATGGATGATTGAGGGGTACCCCGATAAGGAACCTCCAAATGGTGTTCCGATTTCAACATCTCACCCTGAAAGAATTACTACCAAGCTTCGCTCGCGAGGGCGAATTGGATGGCCAATGCACCAATACCATGAGGCAACTTCTTTCCACGGTACTGGGACTCAACCTGCTGCCAAGATCAATGGATTGATTTGGGTTTGTTTGTAAAATAAGGCACCCTCAATTCCAAAAGATTATCATCATTTTGGCAGTAAATTGCCATTTTGATCGGTACCATTTTCAGACAAACCCGTTTGTTTCGGGAAAACATACTGGAAATTCAGGGGTCTCTACCTCGAATTATAGGGGGTCGTGCAAATTTTCCCACCATCCTTTCATGTAGAGTCTAGAGCTTAACGAACAATCCTCCCACTGGGGACGGTCGAACTAACAAAATGGAGAACATTGGGTATGGTCAATTGGACTACATGGTTATGGTTCAATTCCTTGTGCAGTGGAGTGTGAAATTTTGCTACTGAAGCTACTAACTCTGTGGGCTGGAAGCTGGAAAGGCTTCGCCCTGAACATCTTCCAAGATCGCCATTTTCAAGATGAGAATGATACCCAAAGCATTCCAAACCCCTGGGGTTCCTTTGGTCTGTGACTTCCAGCCATTCATCAAATAGCAACAACTGGTTGTTTAGGAAGCCTTTGGCACACCATTGAGCATTGGTTGATTGGCCAAACCTCAAATGCCCTGCAAAAACAAAGGTTTCTTTGAGCTCGAAACAGTGTACATCATGTACATCCCCATAGCAAGCGACCAGGCAGTATCCATGGAACCTCTTGGAAGAGCTGTTCAAAGTCCCTGCGATCCTTGTAGTTCAGGAATCCTCAGCCCCGTGGAGAACTTCACCATGCTACACTGCGACGAAGCGGCTTCGTACAGTACCCAGTTCTCACCAAAATCGTCCAAAAAATTAGCTGGTAAATATATGTAAATATTATGGATCAGAGGCTTTGACCTATCCCTGTGGCAACGAATCCTGTGTACCTGACACCAAATCCCCAACACATCAGGCCTTTGGTGCTTCGGGGAGCGGCAACCACCACAAATTGCAAGATCCATGCGGCAGATGAAGTGTTCAAACCATGGGATTTCGGGGAATATGATTTATAAACCATAGGATCTTAAGTGTTCCAAGTAATCAGGATTACCTTCTGGTCTTTTAACAGCGTGCTATGGAAAATCACCATTATTATAAATAATCCGAGTCGCCACGCAGGAGCTGTTGGGCGAGCTTCAAATCCTGAACTGGCGATGCCCAAAGATATGTTGTTAAAGCAACGCCATGGATTGCACCCTAATAATCCTAATATGGATTAGATGGGTTGGTTTCCCAGCCATAAAAATGCTAAGTCATTGGATATTGGTGGATCCTATTGCTTCACCAACATGATGAACAATCGGGAAATGGTGTGACATGCTATGGACAAGTTCCTTTGAAAACAACATAAAACAAAGAAATATCAATAACAATACCCTCTGGTAATTTAACATAGCTATTGAACATGGCCATGTATAGTGAATTTACCAATTGAAAATGGTGATTTTCCATAGTTATGTTAGTTTACCAGAGGGTAATCATGATGACGCGGAAGATCTTCTTGCGTACGAGAACATGGGATGGTCAACAATCTTGAAGTGGACTAAAATACACATTAAGACACATCGATATACATATAATCAATATTAATAAATAAATAACGAACAAGTCCTGAAACTTCATGGAACATCCCAAATCATCTAATATCCTGACAAATTTCTCGAAAGAAGCACATAGATATTTTGGGGCATTTTGGGGAGAGTTCCCTGCTGGCCAGGGAGGTCGTTACAAATTACCCTCTACCCAATAAATAATCATATGGCTTTTCAGATCTGGACATTTCTTTGCGCGTTTGTTATTTTTTCAGAGAGATCAACAAACAGCAAATCGAGTTATCTCTTTTTCATGTTTCCAGTACAGTTCACCAACGTTTCATTTGGATGAGACCAGATGGCAATAGAAAACCCACCGACTGGTGGCGTGTCGATTCATAGATGACTGAAACGCGCAAAAAATCACGCGCTACTGGGGGATGTTCACCATTCCATCCCCTCAACTAAAATGGACCAACAAAAATGGGTGAATTTCAGGTCAGGCCCGCCTTAGTTTGGGAGATGAAAAAATGTGGTACTTAGAGTTACCCGGTATAACTCGCTTATCACTGGGTATATTTTCTGGGTTATAAGATGTTATAAGTAAGTAACCATCCCACAACCTCCAAAAAAGCTATCATGTTAAATTTGCCATTCAGAATGGGAGTTACTACCAATTACTACCAAGTAAGCTTGACATCTACCACAAATTGGGTTTTAACGGCAGAACAGATTCAAATTGCAACTATTTGAGTTCAAAAAGTACAATTTACGACTGTTCTACAAGTATATTACCGCTTAGAAGACGGGTTTTAAAATTTTAAAACCAATTGCTTAGTAGGATGTTTGGCAATCCAACATACATATAGAAAATCACCCATTTTGAAACGGGAAATCATCGGAGTAACTGTGCCATGGCTTCCAATAGCCCATGATTTCCACTTATCTCCCATGAAATCCTTGGTTATATCACCATAATGATCTCCCTATTATGATCATTATAGCCATACAATTCCACTATAATCACCATAATCCCACTAGAACGAAGTATGTTAAAGTTATATTTCATCATATCTCCATACCATAAAACCATATTATCCATATTTAAAACCCATGTAAAACCATATAAAACAAGGGATTTCCCATGGGTTTTCATGTCTATCCCCATGGACCCTGGATCTTTCCAAGGCGGCGCCTGCACCGGGCTTCCGGCCGCGTCACGCACGGCCCCCAGGAGCTGGCTGTCGCCACGGCTCAGGTCTCGGTGGACGTTCAGGTCGTTGGGGGAGTATATATATAGTGGTACAATAATATGATATAGACTAACATAATATTAGATGATATATGTAATATATATATATATTATACATAATATACATACATATATACATACATATATATATATATGTATACTATATATATATATATTATGTATAATAATATATATATATATATATGTATAATATATTATATATATATGTATAATATATTATATATATAATATATAGTATAATTAATGATAGTTGGATCCCAAATAACCAATTTATACATCCCAAATCATCCCAATGTCTGCTGGCTAAATCTAATTTTTTGACGCTGACACTCCAATCTTTCGTCATTTTTGATGCTTAAATCCCGACTTTCATGGCTCTTGACACCCAATTTTCGCTGCTGAAATCCATTTTTTCTGCTTTAAATCTCCATTTATGATGAAATCCATTGAAATCCCATATGATGTTTTGCTACTTCAATGCCATAAATCCACACAAATCCTGCATCTCTGCCAGGAAAATCATGAAAATCCTCCATTTCGGCCCTGGTCCAAGGCGCTCTCCAGGACGTTGGCCAAAGTCGCCTGGAGCTCCGAGGGCGCCACTTGCTGCTCTCGCAGCAGAGAGCGCAGCTCCTTTCGGACCGTGTCCTTGGCAGCTCCTGGGCAGCTCCGAACTTGAGTGGAGATACACAAATATGCACATATATGTACACATATATATATATATATATATTATAATTCACTTATGACTTGTATAGATCTATTATATATATATATAACATTAAATGACTTATAACATAGGTGTATATATATAATATATTATGATACTCTATTGTATAAATATAAATGATATGGTGTGAATTGGTATCCAAAAGCAGACAGAACATGGGATTTTCAGACATATTCCAATTCCAATTTTAGTGATGGATGTTCATCCAAAAAAAATAGTCTCACCCCTCCCCATATACCCATTGTAAGTTCTAGATTAGTTTCTTGAGTAATTGACTTGTTTAGTTCACCCATCAGAATGAAGCGGATTTCAATTTGCAGGGCATCCCTCAACCCAGAAAACAATCGCGTCTCCTATGCGCAGCGGCTTCAAACCACGAGCTACTGCGACCTCGGCGCGTTGATAGGACTGCAGGGTGCCACAAACTGTGGCTGTGGGAATGCCCCATTTCTGATACGTGCATATACCTGCAAGATCCGTTGGGCACATTTTTCTGCCCTCGGCAGCTTCGCATGCCCCTAGGCGGAAATACCAATACGTCCATGTCCTGATTCCTGTTTGCCTTTTCTGCTATCGAAGCATACCCAACGGGTCCAAAAGCGAGCAAGTTGAACTTTCAATTTGTTGCTGCTTGACCTCCGCATTTTTACCTGGAATTTAGGCAGAAAAACCCGGAAGTTAGGCAGAAAAACATGGAAGCAGGTGAAAATTGTGTTTTTTGTTGCTACGCAATAGCTATCTCCAACCATGTCAGCATCATCTCATGCAGGTGCCCGTGACTTGTCCACGGCCATGTTAGAGTGTTGCATACAGCTTCTAACGAGTTAGACATATTGTGTGCTGGGAACCACTAAAACCTATGTCTCTGCCCACTCAACATAAATGGTAGCCTTAGATACCCACAAGATAAGGTTCTCTTGATGGAAGATCATCAATATTCTCCTCAAAATAAATCCGAAGTCATCCGTGAAGCAACTAATCAGCAAGAATTGCTCCGTTCATTTGGATGCATCAATGTCCACTTTCTAGCAAATCCCAAACCTTATCGCTTTTAAAAAATATCCAGAACAGTATTGTCCAGTTGCAAAAAAAAGAGGGGCCGGTTTGGTACGACATAATCATTTACCCAGAATGGTTGTGAGAAATGTTTTGTGACCATTTGTGACCCTAATAACCAAATCAGCCAAACAGTCGAAGCCATGGACTTCTACTTGGAGAATCATGCCACAAATCGCAACTGTTTTTTCCAAATCGGGTGATCGTACGTCCCCGAAAGTAGGTGGTTTATCCCATTCAATCTTCATAGTATCTCCAGATTGTTGATATTGTCGGTTATAACCCCCATTCTTAACCACGATTCACCATTATTGACCTACTACTAACCAATGATATGTATATACATATATAGTAAAATATATATATAATATATCCCCTATGTTGGTTGCTGAAATCCCTATAATTAATGTGGTTTATACTAGGATTTTCAGGTGTGAATTAATGGAATAATTATGGTGAATAGTGGAATAAACACGATAAATATAATCATTAGGGTTATGACGTTATGAACCAACAACATCATCAGCTACGCTATCAACAAGATGGAGATCATATGAAGACGTTTCGTGTGAATACATATATATATATATCTATATAATATCTATATCTATATCTATCTATATATATATATATGTCTATATGCTTTTCTTTGATGGTTTAAATCCCCCAAAAACAAGACATCAACATCCAGACTGGGTGACTTCGCCCCGGTGACCGCGGTGGACCCGTCAAGATACGGCCTTGCTGACGGCGTCGGTCCGATCATCATCGCCAAGCTTCGACTTGGCCTGGAAGTCGACTGAAAATCATAGGGAATCAACCTTCACTTCACGGTATATAATGTAATGTGTATATATAATATATTATGATATGATAAATATGTATTTATATTATATATGTTATATGTATATAATATTGGAAACGTCTAGAGTTTGGATCGTTTTGCATTGTATATATCGCATGACCAAAGTCCTGAGACCGGAAATCATCCATTTAATCCACCTGCTGCAAAGCTTTCGTGGACGTCGATGTCTGATCCACACCATTTAAATCCATTTATATATATAATGTAATTTAATTAATCATCATGAAAATCATCCTTCACCATGATTCTTCCACTATCAAACATTGATTTTCCATCCGTATATCCATGATTATCCATGTATTGTATATCCCCTATGTTGGTGGGTAAAAATTCGTGCCTTCGCATCCCCATCCCCATCCCAGGCCTTCCCGGGGGGTGCCCGGGTGCTGAAGAGCAGCAAGTGAAGAGCAGCGGCCAGGAGGAACACACCTTGGCTGCTTGCAGGCTGCTTGGGAGTAGCAACTTAAGAATACTTAAGAGATATATAACGAAGACATCAACATATATCAACATATATCAACATATATCAACATATATCAACATATATCACAACATATATCACAACATATATCAACATATATCAACATAAACCGTGAAAAATGCTGGTTCAATGGCATATCAATGAAGATTTCATGGGAAATATCCTTGGTCCATGGGGATAGTAAGCATGAAAAATGCTGGTGAAATGTGGTGAAATGGTATCATGAGATGATATAACTTTAGTTAACTAACGATAGTGGGATTATAGTGGAATTGTGTGGCCATAATGGGGATGTCCTGGGTGACATCTAACCAACTGTTGAAATAGTGGAATATATCTGGATTCATTTTATGATTTTATGGGATGTTACCGTCCAGTACTTAAACCTATGCAAAATATAGATGACACATGAAAACAGGTGATTTGCAGATTGGATTCCCGAATTCTGTCAAATTTATTGTTTTTCCATAGCTATGTTTATCATGACACGAGTAGATGGTAGCATTTGAGAACTCACAAAACTCTACCACCTGGATGAATCAACCAGAATTCATGGATGTTTTTCTTCTGATGTTTTCATGTGATATATATAGGACAAGCTAGATCTTCTTAAATCTAGTGCCAGGCAATGTTTTTAGGGTCGTCCCCTCTCGGTTGAGGATTTCAGTACATTTCAGTACTCCCGGAGGTATCACAAATGGGGTATCGATATAGGGTCGTCCCCTCTTGGTTATGAAAGTGTTGTGCAACCTCAGAAAGGCCAAGTCGAAGCAAACTAAATTAGTGTTCCAATAATTTTGTCGGTTACTTAATGTTACTCATATATAACTGTACAGTAGATATATAGCTGCAAATTAAGCCTGAACCTATACGGTACACAATGTACACATCAAATCATATCAATACAGTGGTCAAGTATCTAAGCCACGAGAAAGGGTCAGATACCTTGCTACTCGCAAAAGTTGAACATGTAATTTCTGCTGCAGCGTCACTGTGGCAAGGGTTCGAACAGATTGAAATGCAAACATTGGATTCAACAAAGGTTGGAAATATATGGAAACATAATGATCCCATTCCCGAGCAATCCATCTGTAGTTTGATTTTTTACAGTGACTCCCTCATTGTTGGAACATGTGCCGGGTTTGACGTAGGTGAATTGTTCGGTTAGGTTTTGGTCATTTCAGCAGTCCATCAGATTTGTTTCTTTGTCCTCCAAAGTCCCCAAAAACATCCAACAAAAATACAGGAACTTCCCACGAAAATCCCATGGTTTTCAGTGCAAAGGGCTGATCTCCAGCTTGGCAGCCAACAGAGTCTCCCAAATCATATGAAGAGGTTCCTTACATGGCAACACAAACACGTGCGGATGGAAAACATGAAAATCTGGGTTGGAAAATGAAGGCTTCTGAAGGGTGGAAATCACGAAAAGTCATAGGGGGACTGAACAGCAACAGAAATCCGCAAAGATCATCCGGATGGAACTCATCAAATGATGACGGAAACATCCAGAATTACTCTCCGGCAAAGGTGGCTAGCTGAGCTAGCTGTGAAATGCCCGAAGTCTTTAGGGAGGCACCGGAAATCATCATACAGATATCATCAGATATCTACAGATATCTTCAGTATACATAATTGATGTTCCATTGCCATGTTTGCTTAAGAGGACGGGCATGTTCCATTCCATTGTTTCTGTCGCTGATGTACATGCTAGGCTCTGCACATATTTCCATAATGTCGATTATTTTACTGTAAAGAGGGCCAAAATTCAATTCCATGCGATATTTCAAGAATTCTATGCACCGTGGCTGGTTTTGTCTTATGGTTCATACACTATGAGTAAGAACAAAGAACAGTTACCCTGTGGTAATCAAACATGGCAATTGAAGAGTCCCCATTCATAATCATTTCTAAATGTTCCCTTTAAAACTTCCATTTCCAGGGACATTCCATTGCTATGTTGATTACTGGCTGGTAGATGCGGCGGTAAGATTCAGATTCAGGGGATCGATCGGATCCGGATCCGGTCACGGGGGGGTTGATATACATTGCAAAACCATCTGCATCCCCTATCCCATCCCATTGTACTTGTCGGTCTGTGAATATATTCCTATTAATTTTATATTATCAACATCCATAAAAATCATTAAAAAATCCAAATAAGCCAGTTTCCTTGCTCACACCATAAGTTCAAATAGTTCAAACATAGATTCCACAGGGAACCCCAAGACTTCATTGCTAATCATCATGTCTTTCCCCTAAATAGTCACTTGTGGGTATCCACCTTCTATAGCTGAGAGTGCAACAATTGGAAAGACCAATTCGACATCATACTTTAGTGACGAGCGTCGATCATCATTTGATCATTCACGAGTAGTAGTTGCTTCAGGTAGTTTTTGAATGAGTAGTAGTACTGTAGTCGAATCGTACGGTAGGAGTACAGTCAGCGCGGGAATTGTTTCAGTGCGAAGCACGAAAGCTGGACGGCCAAATGGCAGCAATCAATATCGCCTTTACAATGACAGAACTGGGACGTTTGGGGATTGTTAGCTGGATTGCAAGCCTTTACAACTCATAAGGTCGTAACTTCTGAGATAGGTACCCTCTGGTAAACTAACATAATCATGGAAAATCACCATTTTCATGGGAAAATCAACTATAAATGGCAATTTTCAATAGCTTTTTGTATGTTTACCAGAGGGTAACTGCTATTACTGAAGGATACTGAAGGCAGTTGTGTCTCGCCGATCCGAACTCAAGGGATGCATCGAAAAATGCGAAAACTGCTGGTGGAAGAACTTGATTGCTGACAAAATGGACCTAGTTTCAGGTGTCCAAATCCAGAACCAGTGTCTGGACAATGTACAAGACATCCCGAACTTGATTTAGGTAAGTCAGTATATGAAATTCTTTGTTTCCCAAAATGGGAAGATGGGTTTCTCTGAAAATTGGCTGAAGATGGCCATAGAAATAGTGGATTTTCCCATTAAAAATTGTGATTTTCCATAGTTATGTTAGTTTACCAGAGGGTATTTTCCAGGTTTCCCACTTCTCTATCTATAGAATCTAGTTGTCTGATGTAAAATCTGAATTTGTCTCAGAAACCACCGCTCTCCCGCATGGCCACTGCCGGTTCGGGGGCACCCGATGTTTCCGAATCGGCAACTTGCTGTGGTCTGGGGCCTGGACCACAGTACAGTAGGGTTTTGGTTTTAGCCAAGAAAACTCATCTGGGGTGTCACCAAAATGTGCCGAAACACAGAAATTAGGTGTTGATCGTTGATCTATGAATATCATTGAATATCTATCGATATAAATATACAATATATGTTTGTTATATATATATATATTTATGTATATGTGCATACATGCAATTACGTACATATCAATTGCGTAAACCAATGTTCTCTTCAGAGGCTTAGAGGCAGCAAAATGACAAGGAAAAAAAATAACACCTAAAAACAGAAAACGCGTGCTCAGTTTCAGGGTGGTATGTGTTTGATATGTTTTGCGATCCGAAAGGATCCTGGACTAGGTAAATCAATGGACTGTCACCTCTAGTGACGTCATGTTGGTGCAAAGCGTTGGTGGACTGATGGTCCATAGAGTTTGGGCAAACCAACTTATTTCGTCAAAAAAAAATGTAAAACACAGTCTGACTGGTTCGAGTATCCCAAGAATTCTTGGGAGACAACACGCTAGCGGTAATTTACTACACGCTGCTGCCGTCCTCTCCCCATCTTTGTTGTTTCCTCAATTCTTACGGTTGTGAGTATATAATCTATCATAAACAGTACAATGTAGAGGCATGGTACATCGACATATACAAAATCATATAGACTGCACATTATATATATAATGTGTATTATTTATGTATATATTTACACATCACATAACATATACACATTGATCATTCTATGTATATATATAATATAATTATACAGACTTACATATGCATACCAATTATAATATGTATATATATATAGCCTTATATATATGTATATACACAGCATATAATCTTAAGTAATATGGGGGATTCCTAAAATGGAGCTACCCCACTATGGATGGTTATTTCATGGAAAATCCCCAAAAACAAGTGGATGATTTGGGGATACCTCTATTTTTGGAAACCCCCATATAGTAATCAATCTGAATCCCTGGAGCCCCGATCCTCCGTGGTCCGGGCGGCCGCGGCCGCCCCCGGCCGGGGACCCGGCGCCCTGGCCACGCAAGGCGGAAGATGGGGGAAGGAATGGCATGGTTTACTGATGCAAAAGGACCAAAGGTCTGAAACTTTGATATGGATCTATGAGATATATTAAGTGATTTTTGCATGACTAAAGTGGGTTTCCTATCTGTTTCCAGTTTTTTTCGTGAATAAAGGGTAGTAAAAGGGGATACCGGGATACCCACTGCCCTGTTTGATTGCGGCGTAGCATGGTTCAAAGCAGAAGAGAATGCAAAAGGAACATACCTTGACCAGTCTGAACCGCCAAATGCTGCGCTTCAATCCCAGACACTGCAGTAGTATTTGTTGGTCCCACTGCGTTTCATAGAAAAAATAACGTGTATATAATTATACATACAGTAATTGTAATTGAATGTACAGTAATTGATAAAAAATCAGATCCAACATTTATCTATAGCCTATAGCATCCCAAATTTTTTTTTAGTAACATCCTGAAAAGATGTCAAGCTACTTTTCTATCTTTCTTGGGGTTACCATAATTACCTAATCCTCCATGTTTTCACAGCTCCCCACGCCTTGGCCTTCGCCAACGCGCGGCAAACTGCGCTAGCGCCACGCTCCGCTTGAGCCGGTCAAACAAGCCGTGGATTTAAAGACAGACGTGGATTGACCATCAAGAATGGGGATGTAACATGATGATGTAACCATCAAAAATGGACATGTAGTTATATTATGTTATATTATGATCCCCCGAAATGGCGATTTTGAGCATCATTGAACGGAGAAACATATGGGGATATAGCTGATGTCACTGGGTAAACTCGTGTGATTTTTAAATCAATGGTGGTTCGCTAAATTGTGGTATCTTATATCTTGGATAATTTTGGCATGTCCCTCATTTTAAGAACCCCCAGCTCTCTCTTGTCTCCTCTTCCAACCAAAGGTCTCCTACCAATTAGCCATGGACCAGTGCATGGCGTCATACCAGACATATTGGCTCGAATGATTGAGGCTGGATCAAACTATGAACGTAACTACTGTTCCCAAATGTTGGATGGTGTCATGCACAAGTTGACCGAAGCTCGAAATCTTGAAATGGGCATCGATCAAAATTGCGCACCCCAACATTGGACAGTTTTGGAAAAACTATAATTGGCTATGTAACCTGAATTAAAGCCATTCTGGGATAGTTAGCCCAATACATTTCCCATCATTTACAGTGACGTCGCTACGTGAGGGCGTTGTATATAACTTGTCCAGATAAATCAATCCTCAATAATAACGATTCCCATAATGATGTACCAATAATAAATCATCTCCAAAACCACTACAAATGGGTGGTGACCACCATCTCCAAATGGTAGGTTTATGGCATTGGGTTTCTCACATTAAATATATCAGATTGCTCGATATATTCCCAGTAAATCCCATGAATATCCCATGAATATCCCATTAAATCCATATAAATCCCCAATTATAACTATTCCATAATCCCATTAGGTCCTCATTTGGAACATTGTTTACACCGAGTGTTCATTATATTCCCATACTATTCCCATGACCCCTTGAATGACCCGAAACTGGCTGTTTTCAGCTTCAGAGCTCCCGCTGGAAATCTTCCCTAGAACCAGTAGATAGATTCATATAGTATACATAATATATATAGTGTATGTATATATATATATATACTATGTACACCTTACATACAATCAATACATGTTATATATATATGGTTTCCATAGTGTGTGTATATATATAACACATAATAGTGTACATGTATATCTATATCTATAAATGTATTGGTTTGCTGGTTGAACATGGGATTTCACACTTCGTCTGCGTCACTCAAACCTTCCTCCTCCGCAGAGCATAGTGATGGATTTATTTCCACATATATAGATATTCAAATAGTATATGTACTGCAATAAATGATAAATGCACATATATGTATAAACAATATATATCATATTATTTATCTTTAAAAGATAACTTCAGTTTACATTTAGATACATCTAACATGTCAAAACATCCCCTTTTTAAGCGAACGAATGGAAGTGAAGAAAGGGAAGGGTGCTAATACGTTATTGGACAAAAAATTATAGTGTTGGATACTGTTGGATATTGTTCGGATATCGTGAAGGGATATGTTGGGGTCATGAATGATTATGACTTACCCTCTGGTAAACGTTTACATAACTATGGAAAGATCCACCATTTTTAATGGGAAAATCCACTATTTCTATGGCCATTTTCAATAGCTATGTTAAATTACCAGAGGGTATTATCATGGCTTATGTTTGAAACATATCATCACAAACACAAGTCAACAGGATGACAAAGCTTCGCATCTGTTTGCCAACGCATCGACCTCGATTGCAGTGAACACCACGCAATGCAGGCCACTGGACTGCTCGTCTTCAAACATTGCTGTCGTTGCTCTGCTGTTTGCTATAGTGAGCACTTCTGATCCTTTCCAGAAAGTGCAAGAGTTGTTGTCTTTCAATGACTATTCTGCGAGTTTTCGACACGATTTCGGCGAGAATTTAACCATTCATTGTATATATATATATAATGTATAGTATATATATAATATATATATAATATAAAATAAAATAATATATATATATATATATAATGGGCAAGTATAAGATAGTATAAGTTAAGTATGCTCTGGTGAACCACTCCCTTATTTGCTTGGAACATACTCTGCTGTAGAATTCTGTCTCATATCGGTTTGCCCAGAAACAGGAAAGATACATTTTTTTTTTTAACGGTCATTTTCATGCAGAAAATGGTGATAACCATGAGAAATCATGGGTCTTATAACATCTTATAACGTCTTCTAATTTCTACTTGAGTTTCCACATTTCGATGCATCTCTGCATCCATCTTGGAATGCGACCAGATTTCTGGGCGGCCCATGTTATCGATCAGACTATGGAGCCAGTCATCGAATTGCGGTAGAAACAGATCTGTGAGTCAAGTTGTTTGATCAAAGTGGGCACACTGCGGCTCAGGACGAAAATGACTGCAATGTGTTGTTTTTTTTTTTTCGGATAACGCCCTCGAGAAATCTATTGTGTTTGTGATACAGGCCCTCCAGTGATCAGCCTGGCAATCGGTGAAATCCATGCGGCAACGATCATTCCATCATCCGACTAATCGCTAGTGTGGCAAACCCAATTTCGTAAACCCGCCCCAATGACTTAGCACTATATTATAATAAACATATCGTGTATAAATATATATATATACACACCTGGAAAGCCATAATCGTTTTTTTTTGTCAAACGGCCTTGACCATTTTTTTTTGTCATTACGGCTTTGATCGTCTGGAGCCACTTGTGTGAGAGTTGCTACGGCTTTTACGGCCTTTTTTCAACAAAATTTCGGAAAAATACGGTTTTGCTACGGGTAGGCTTGTGTGAGAGCTGCTACGGTTTTTTACGTTTTTTTTTCAACAAACTGTTGAAAAAATACGGTTTTGCTATGGGTAGGACTGCAATGTTCTTTTGATTTAACCATTTTTCTTGGTCACTACGGGTAAAAACAATATTTTACCAAAAAACATGATCATTACGGTTTTTCCCATGATGTCCAGAACATTTTGTGTTTTTGGTTTTCTAGGTATATATATATATAGAATGCCATAAATTGTATTAGGATGTATTAGTTGTATATAAAATATGATTAAATATGTATGCATAATATGTACAATTACCATATATATATATATATATATGCATAATATGGTAGTTGCTTATGGCATTGGGTTTACCACAGGATGAAGTGAGAAACTGTCGTTAAACTGTGGCAGTGCTCAGATCCTGTCAGCTAATCGATGGATAGGATCCAATCATCTCCGTTTCGGATTGGATTTTAATGCCAATACCATATTGAGGACGTGATTGGATCCCAATCATACTGTCAGAATGGGACTGGATCGAGAATAGGATTTAAAAAACAAGATGAAGCCCACGAACCCGAATGCTCACACGTATGTTAATGGTACAGATGTCAAAACAGATGGTTATGCGGTCACGCACACTATCTTTCGGCAATAGTTTATATTTGAACAGTCTTGTACATGTTTCCCTTGTTACCAGTCTGCAGTATGGGGTGGAAAGTGTAGAGTGTGGAGTGTGGAGTGTGAAGTGAAGTAAGGAGTGTGGAGTGTAAAGTGTGGAGTGGGGAGTGTAGAGTGTGTAAAGTGTAGAATGCGGAGTAT